>Ga0209780_1004085_pt1 | contig 11144 bp, 4 predicted proteins | sample WorMetexBAHAMAS2_FD_187384 | JGI IMG/M metagenome (GOLD analysis project Ga0209780, IMG submission 187384) | Marine gutless worms symbiont microbial communities from Max Planck institute for Marine Microbiology, Germany - Inanidrilus exumae... | ecosystem: Host-associated > Annelida > Digestive...
AATTTAGTAGAAAAACTGCAAATATAAATGTAAAAAACTGTCGTTTTGTAACAACGTGTAAGGCCCATAACTGACACATATAAAACAGCAAAAATTCTGTTTGGCACGTCAAGGGCCGTGGATATAATAAGAACTGTGTACTATCTCCACAGCCCTTGACGTGCAAATATTTGGAAGAAATTGATTATGGAATGTTAATGTAGTAGCAGTCATGCACTGCAGCAATGGATGGTTGTATGCCTATGTTTGCACTTTGATGATAGAGTGATTGAGTGGGGGAAGGGTCGTCTTGGATGGTGGAAGGCATGCAGGTTTAGCGGTGTTGCCAGTGTCTGTCAAGCATTTGCATAACGACTGTATGAGTGAAATTATGAGCACATTTACTGATAGTTTGCTTTTTGCCAGTCTCCCACCTGCATTTGTCTATTATTTGATGGTTTGCAACCGTGAGAAATGAGTATATGGCAGCGTGTGGGCAATAACTGGGAGATCAAAAGACTCAGCTGATCAGTAGTCAAAAAGTAAAAATTCTCAAAAATTTGTGAAATGATTGCTCAGTAATCATTTAGCAACCCTAGTCTTCAAGTTACATTAGTCTGTATCCTTTTCTATGTTGATATGCCTGTTAATTGTTTATTATATAAAGTCTGTCCCGCAGAAATAGTATTTTTAGGCCACAGCGCCTGCATGTATGGCCTGTTGTTACAGATGTCGCATGTCGCGTGGTCTATGTGTCTGTCTGTCTCTTCTGCACACAAATGATTTTGATCCATTTTATACTTTACGGATCTTTCATCTTGAGAACACTGACATTATTGGTTTGGCATCAGCAAGGGCATCTTACTGTAAAGATTTTCTTCAAACAGAAGTTAGTTAATCTCTGTAACCACATCTGGTTGTGAATTTTGTAAAATCTAGAATGTATGTGTGACGTGTATGCATCACAGATCTGGGACTTGGCTTCCGGCACGTTGAAGTTATCTCTAACAGGTCATGTGAGTACAGTCCGTGGTGTTGCGGTGAGTCCACGACAGCCGTATCTGTTTTCCGGTGGTGAGGACAAACAAGTCAAGTGTTGGGATTTAGAATACAACAAGGTTCAATTCATCCGTCACTGTGTATTCTTCGTTGCTAACAGTAAATTATTCCATAATACAATAAAAAATTTAGAAAAGTTTTTTCACATTGGTGTTACAAGCAATACTTTTTTGACGATGGCACAAAAATGAAAAAAAATGAATGAGCTAAGATAATTTTAATTGTACAAGTTTACTAGATTTAACAATAGCCGTGTCAAATGGTTCTACAGCACATATACATTTCGTTCTTTTCAGTTACAATAACAATGGATGCAGCAGAATTTTATTATAGATCAGTTTTACTTACTTATTTTCTACGTAAAATTCTATTGCTTTGTCTTTGACTTTTGCTAGCAGATGTGATTTTTCCATCTGACAGTTGCCGAACTGTATAAATTAAAAAAAATATGTTGCCAGTGAACTGGTGGTAAATTTGTGCATTGTTATGTATCAGGTCATCCGTCATTACCATGGTCATCTCAGTGCTGTCTATTCCCTGGACATTCATCCCACAATTGACGTTCTTGTCACCTGTGGACGTGATGCAACTGCCCGGGTATGATCATTGTGATGTTTGTATTGTTTAGTGACAAGATTTGCTTCACTGAGCTTAGTACTTAACTAAAATATAAATATGTATTATTGTTTCACTTCTTTCAACCATTTGTAATGGTTTTTGACCTGTTATACATTGATAAGCATATTGTAATTTTGTGCTATAGTTCAACGGGTGTGTATGTGTCACACTACATAGCTGAACATATACGCACAGCACCAGTGGCTATTTTCCAGGTAAAACTGGGTTGACGATACAGGTGTTTGCAAAATGGTCCATAACTGCTAACAAATCAGTTCTGTTATTTTACATGTATGTGGAAATTTGTTTTGATTGCAAATAGGTGTGGGACATGCGGACAAAAGCACAAATACATTGCCTCAGTGGTCACACAAACACAGTGGCTGAGGTCCGATGTCAGGCCGCCGAACCACAGGTCTCCAGCTGTATTTTCGATTGATGTAGTGTTGAACTATCGTGTTGGCTCGAATGTTAAATTATTGTACATGCTTAATTTGTCCACTGCTTTATTTTAGTACACAGACAGGCATTTTAATGGCAATTTTAAAGCTGTATTTTGGATTGGCTTGCACTCCTGGGCACATGTCCAAGGCAGCCTAGGGAGATCACTGGACTGTGTTATGTTTTACACGTCAGTTTCCCATTCAGATGTAAAAGCTTTGATCTCAAAGCTCTCCAAAAGTGCTTCTTCTACATTTTAATGAATTCTCATCTCTTGCATGTGGAGTCACATCAGCCAGTTGCTACAATGCTGACCTCATGTTGTTTCATGCCACATGCAATTCTATCCCAAGGGCAGGAAAGTCGACTTAGTATAAGTTGCATGACAATTGTCAAGACCACCTGGATTATGTAATTAGATGGTGTGTGTGCATGTTGCGAAGGTAGTACAGATATTTTTGGGATCAAAAGGCAATCTGGTTCGTCGAAAGCAGTTTTGTTAATCAGTACCGACTTCCAACCACTCCTCAAATTACGTAGAAAAAGTATACAAAAATGTAACATTACATTTTGTTACACTGCTGCTTGGCAGATGGTACAACATTGTCGCTCACTGATACATGTACATTATTGCCAAATCTAACATCTTTCTACAGGGTTCACACAGGTCCTTGAAAGTCCTTGATAGATCTCGATTTTTCTTTCATTTTCCAGGCCTGGTAAGTCCTTGAAAACAGGTGAGGTCCTTGAAAGTCTTTGAATTTCATCTTTAAAGTCGTGAAAGTCCTTGAAATTTCAGCCAGTGTGACAGCAACAAGGAAAGGCTGAAAACGTTACTGCAGGTTCTGATTGACAAGCATAGATCCTATGAAAATTATGCGAATGACATTTGTAAATACACAAAGTATATTGATGAAGTTGCTGGTGAATGGCATCTCTCTCCTTCATGTCTGGAGACAGGATTAACACACAAACTGTTCCATGACACAATGGTCAGCTGCAAACACCTCACTTAGGTTTGGTCAATTATCAGGCAAATTCTTTTGTTGTCTCATAGTCAGGGTTGTGTTGAACAGGGATTTTCTGTAAATAAACAGACAGAAGCAGATAACAGTACTGATGACGCATTTCAGGCTTAAATGGTTAGTTTTTGATCACAGTGCATTAGTTGGTGGCAAATGCAACATTGATATGAACAAGAAACGCTTTGTTGGCATGTGCCAGTGCCACACAGGAATGTGATGTATACTTGGAGATACGGAAAGTTTACAAACAGAAGCTGTAACTGCGCAGAAAAGGAAAAGCAGTTTTTGGTGAGGTTGAGCAGTTGAAACAAAGAAAGCGGCTTGATGCTGACAAGGAATCACTGTTGGTTGCTGCAGATAACAGTGGTGAAAATGGTCATAGGCTGACATTAACAGCAAAGTCAAATGCCATGAGAAGGCAGCTAAAGAGAAGGATGTTGAATTGAAGGTTTAGATCAGCAACTTTGATTATAAGTTGACAGTGCTCAGTAACTGTCAATAGCAGAAAAGCCGTCAGTTATTACTGTAAATGTGTTGACTGGTGAAGATGAATGTGTTGTTGGCAGTAGATTTTATTCAGTCAGCAACCATTCGTGTACTAAAATTGCTTCACATCTGTTTCCTGCATTTTTTTAGATATGGTACTGTTAATTTTAACAGCATGAGAAAGTGGATCTGTGCTTCATTTATCACTAACCATTTAAAAGTGCTTTGAATGCCCAACATTGTGTAAATAGATCCTTGAAAACACTGGAAAACGTCCTGGAAAGTCCTTGAAAAGTCCTTGAATTTTTTCTCGTCAACTTGTGGGAACCCTGCTTCTAGCTAGTATTGTGTGTTTTAACCTACGTCAGGTAATCACTGCAAGTCATGATACGACAGTGCGTCTGTGGGACCTTGCGGCCGGACGATCGATGGCAACACTAACCAACCACAAGAAGAGCGTCCGGTCTTTGGTCGTTCATCCCACACTGTGAGTCATTTCATTCATCTCTCACTAACATTTCACACAATTTGCGTATGTTTCACCAGATCATTGATAACAGAAGCATTTGAAATCATTGCTCAAATTTTTTACCAGCCACTAATGGTCCATGTAAAACACTTGGTCTGGTGTGTGTGTTTATGCATGCACAGTAACTTCTGAATGAACCTTTAACCTACCTAGATATTTGGCATATTCGTTTGTCTTAAACTTATCTGCTTCAGAGTTGACGATCACAAGTGGCCAAGTCCACAGGAGGAACTTTTTGTGCTGTGTGCATAGAGGGACCTGCCCATGTAGCTCAGTGGTTAACACACTCGGGCGCCATGTGCAGTGAGCTGGGTTCAAAGCTCGGTCTGGGTGTGTCCGCTCTTCACTAAAGAATTATTTCATAATAATTTCTATGCACATGATGAACAGGGAGATAATTCCAGGCAGCAAAAAGAGGGTTCAACGATGTCCTCTATAATCTGACACCTTGATAAGCAGTGTCAAGGTTTTCAGCTGCACCAGCGTGAGTTAAAGGTAAAAGGCATGGCTGGCCATGAACTGGTGTAAACATATAGTGCCAGTCAGGGCTATCAGACGGTAGGCAGTGGCATGTTATAAATACCTGACAAGCTGCTGACTGCCTAGTAAGCCACAAGGCAGGCTTGTTGCCATTGTCATTATATCAGTATGAATTTTGGTAATTATCCACTCCGCGAGTTGCAGCTAATATGAGTATACGTAGACAAGGAGAGTGATGGCATCCTCCTCTATTATGTGATCTTCAACCATTTAACATTATCTGAACATCACCTATGGTTAGTGTGTCATGCTTTGAAGTAACCTAACTAAATATGTCTTATTTCGGTTTTATATGGTGACATACATAGAACCACATGCAGATTGATGTGTTGCTTTCAACAAGCAGATCACGGCTGGCTTCTGTTGTATTATAGCGACGTATTTTTGTCATTTTCTCGTGGTTATGTTGGCTAGCTACACAATGGCGACGTCTTCTCCAGACAACATCAAACAGTGGAAGTTCCCGGATGGAAATTTTATCCAGAACTTATCCGGTCACATAGCAATCATCAACACATTGTCGCTCAATCAGGACAATGTTCTTGTTTCTGGTGGTAAGCAGTCTTCAGTTGGATTTTGCGTAACCTTTGCAATATTTCCACCTTTGTTACTTCATCTCTTGAATGCATTTTTCTCTAGCTAGTTAACTACATATTTGTCAGCAGAGTGAAGTCTTTGTAGTGGTGGTCTATAAAGACTTCACTTGGGACACTATTTACTATGTGTCACATTCTCTTAAATGTCCCTCATCTGCACTCATAAGAGGACGTCAAGCCCCACTTGTGTAGATTTGCGTCACAAAGCCGTGGTTGGTGTTGAAGAAATTAAGTGCACACCATGTTACGGCGACAACGAAGTTAAAAGTACAGTTTATCAGATGATAGGGTTAGTCTTGAACTTGAACTTAATGGGAGAGAAGTGGAGGCTTATTGTCCCATATCTGTTCTGTTGTTTGCCTCCAGAACTTGTCAAGTCTTGAATTGAAACTGTTGACAGAGACCACATTTACATTGGTTGGTACTGTGTTAGTCCAAAGTGGACATCGAGACAAAAAACTGTTGTCAGTGTGGACTGGCCACTCCAGATGAGTGTGTTCCTTGCCCAGAGAAGGATGTTGGATGCAGCCTTACATTGGAACTCCGGTGGAGCAATGTTGGCAAATGCAGGCAGCTGGGGAACTGCATTGGCCATAACATGCCAATTATCAACTGCATGAAATTATTAATTTGGGTGTTTAACAGCTCAGTGTAAGTGATCTGGCCCAGATGAAATAGTACTACATGAAACGGTAGTACTCTGCAACTCAGTAACATAGAGCTAAGGCTGATGTATGGAGAGTGAATACACTAGCCTAGCATCTGTGTTTATACAACTATGCAGTAAAATTTCATGCTCGTAGCTTATATGTGTAGTTGAGATGGCATGTCACGTGGATGACTTGTTTGCTGTGTGTAATAATTCAAACATTTTAGTCTGTACCAAAATGTCAGTTTCCATTCCATGTGGTGGCTGTCATTGCAAAGGTATGTAGGCATACAGTGAGCCAATATTCATAGCAGCTGCCCAGCATGTGGTCACTGTTTTGGATGGTCTCAGGTGACAACGGTACGATGCATTTCTGGGACTGGAAGTCTGGATACAACTTCCAGCGGCTACAGTCTGCTGTGCAGCCTGGCTCCATCGACTCTGAGTCTGGCATATTTGCCTCGATTTTTGACAAGTCAAGTTCTCGTCTCATCACGTGTGAGGCAGACAAAACGATCAAGATCTACAAAGAAGACGAAACTGCTGTAAGTAGCATTTTTGTTGTAAAAAATTAAAATTGAGTTATATGATGAATTTATAAATACTTAACATACTGTATAATGCATGCAGCATGTAGGACATCTCCAAAATGACATATTTTGTCGGGTGGGACGTACAAGTAAAACCTTAACTCAATAAATGCAACATGCAGGCTGCTTGCTGTGAGCATGTTAGTGTAATTTGCATAATTAAATTTGCATGAATAAGTGGCGTTGGTGATAACCACCTTTTGGCCTTCCGGCTTAAGGCCAGCAGAAGCAGTGCAGAACAGTGCTATTAGCTAGGTTTTCCCTAATGGGGATTCCACATACGCAGATGTATATGTCTATCTTCATAAGTGTACAACAAACACATTGACCTTTTTTCACATTTTTGTGGATTTGCTAGTGGACCCAAAACGTTTTGCAAAGAAGTCTTTCAGAGATTGCTGGAATGTAACTGTTACAGTTCGGATACTGCTGCCAATACCCATCAACAGTGTCAAAGCACTGAAGGCAAAGCTGTCTTCATCACAGTATATTCTACGTTCTCTCACACTTCCAGCTAGCCTCCATTTTAAGGGCTTTTTCCAGGTATGTCTGGGTTAGGTGGTCCCCCTTGGTTGTTCGATCCACTGATGCTGGAACAGACCTTAGCGGATAAGTGGCACAGTTGTTTTAGCGGTCGATTGACTGTCTTGTCACCCAACCAGCATTGTGAAAGCAACTGACGAGAACACAAAACGCTGACCCAACAAGCAGCCTAGTCTCATCCTTTCATAATCCACTGCCAGACTCAGATGGAAGGCGAGTTGCTCGTTTTGTGCCAGCCCTCGGATGCAGGTGTCACATTCACAGTCTTTCACACTTTGCAACAAAGTGTCGACCTAACGGGATGTAACACGACTGGCCTGCCGTGGAGCTATAACTAGACCGGAGGCGGCATGACGTCATCGCCTGGCCGCCGCCTGCAGGCCCGCCGTGCAATGTTACAGATGACGACGACAACAACAGACGCCTGCGACCGTTACTAGTCTAGCCCCCCTACACTATGTGTAGGCGGGCCTGTAATAATGCATGATCCTGAATACAGTGCATATACTGAGTGTGGACCTGTTTATCAGTTTCTATGTAAACTGTAATGCATTAGTTCATTGAAATTTTGCTATCTTCGTCAATGAGCTATAGATCCTTGTCATTCTGCTGTGCTTGCAGACTGAAGATTCACATCCAATCAACTGGAAGGCCGACATTTTCAAGAAGAGACAGTACTGATGAATAGCAGTCAACAGTCGATGTGGGAACTGAACGTGTTTGAAGCAAGCTGCTTTGTAAGGACCATGCACGTGACTTAGGAGCCGATGTCTGCTAGAAGTGCAGTGATGTTGCAGTGTGAAACGGTGTGCAGATATGTCTGGTTAATTTTCCATTTAAGAGCCATTGACAAGCACGAATGTTTTGCCACTGAATAGTTGTTGAGAAGATGCAATCGCCATGCATTCATTAGCCACTAGTGGTAACTCATCGCACAGGGTGTGTATGTGTGATTTTAATGTATTGTGGCTATATGCCAAAAGTTCTTGAGTTGGTATTTGGTGTGAGTGAGGGTTCAGGGTTACCGGAGAAGACAGCTACTTTTTAGGTCGTCTCTTCTTGAGTTGACCTATTAAAGTGGATCTCAAATGTACATATGTATGTGTCCGTCCGTCACAAAAAGAGTTTCTTCGATTTCAATGGAATTTGGCATATGGGTAGAGGTTGATGAGTGATGCACGATGGTATGCAGCATGGCCTGATCCAAGGTCAAGGTCATGAACCCTTGATAGTTGGAAATCCTTCCATTTTCAACAGCTATCTAAATTTGATCGGGCTATATTTTTTATATATGCCCTAGTTTTTGTGTCACATGACTTTGAACTTGGCAGAAATGTAAGTTGTGAAGAGTTGACTGTCAGTCCCGCACGGGGCTAATTTATGTATTAGATGGTGTGCGCATCATCCCACACAAATGAACCCCCTCAGAGGTGGGATGTGAGATGGAACATTTTTGGCTCTCACTGTACCACAGTCAGCCATTCCAGATGCTGCCGAGTGCGTTTTGTGACTACTATGTGGTCTGAACAGTACACACTTATGGCCAGTTAGTATTTTTACTGCACAGAAAATGTTAAGCTCACCCATGTGAAGTCACTGTCTACTTCAGTTGGGTTTAGGTAAATATAAACCATTGCCATTGTTTTTAATAATGACACTTCGGTGATGTCACCTCGATTTGAATCAACTCAAATTATCAAGCTTTACAAGATAATTAAGTTGTGTATAGTGTAAAGGCTACTTAACTTCATATCATGCCACAAATTTATAACAACTGTAATAATCGTACATGAGTCACGTGTTTCACTTAATGCATTGTGGTAATGAATGTATCAAACTGTCGTGTGGTCATGCTTTTAAAAACTGCACTTTTATTTTTGCAACTAATTAAACCCTGCTACAGAAAACTAGATGCCGTACTGATGGTACATTGAAAACCAGTCTGGAAACCTACACAGGTTGGGGAATTAAAGATTGGAAAAATCGGATTTAAAGGAACACTGGAAAAGTCAGTATGGGTCCTTGCATTAGTTAAGCTTCAATACTTGGACCAAGCTGCCGTTGATGCAGCGCTCTTTCCTATTTCTGTTTTCATGTTTTCCATGCGAAGCCAGGTTGGCCAGTTCCCATGTTGTTTTCTTCTGCATGTTCCAGAGAAGCAAGTTCTTACAGTTCTGAAACCTTTAATGTGCTCTTAGATGCCATTTGCTGATTGCCAATATTAGCGAATAGCTTGCCACTGCTGCTGCAGGTTACTGAAAAGGTTTGGGGATTTGTCAAAGAAGTGGTCAGCTTGTAATGTATCATGTTTGGTTAACAGGCTGTAATAATAAACAACAACAAACATGCAGTAAACAATAAACAAAACGTATGATTGCAGTCTGTACAGTCGATATTTACAGCAATAATCTGTCTGTCCTTAGCTGATGACAGACTATACACGCATCGCATAGAAATGACAAAGTCCTCTACTGAGATTCCAGCCAATCAGAATGCAGACAATGTAGATCAGTAGCAGCACTGTCAGTGGGTAAAGAATCACCCGCGTGTTCTTCAGAAATGGAAGAGCTACCATACAATGTACACAGTAATAATTACAACCATCAACATCTACATTTTTAAACTACGGGGAATTGCCTAATGTAAAAGTTTTCACCAAAATCGTCTAAAACAGTTTCCGAGATGTGTGAGTCAAAATGTACTGGTCGATTAGTAATATTAAAGTATGAGGTACTTATATAGTGCGTTTTATGGCCTAAACAATAATGAAGCGCTACAGAATGGCACGTGTTAACGGGATCACACAGTTTTTACCTGCCACCCACACGACCATCCTGACTTTACTCCGTAAGCATTCACCAGATGGCACCACCCGAACGAGGCAGTACACATCCGATATAGCTTACTACTCAATATATCGACCTCGGAAGGATGAAAGGCTGAGTTGGCCTAATTGGCTGATCTATAGCAGAAGATTTACCCGCATAAGTGGTCACCCGTCAGCTGCCGGTTGAGCGTGGGACAGGGAAAGATCGCCGGTCTCAGACCAACGTTCTACCACTGTGCCATGCAGCCGACGCCAGCCAGTACAGGGTGACTGGTGAGATATTCTTAAATCCTATGAGAAATGTTTTGACGTAGGCGGTACCCTCCTCTGCCAACTGATGTGGTTTTACGTTTAAATGTTATTAAAAGCCAGTCTAACCCGATTTCGCTGCAAAAACTGCTATACGTGCTTCAGCTTCTGGGGATTTCGTCCCCAGACTCCTTACTGGGTTTTTGCCTGGATGGACCCCGCTGGAGGACTTCCGTCCCCAGACCCACTATACTGGACCCCCCAGCTAGCAAATCCCGCCTACGACCCTGCAGACTGGCCGGGTCACACCCCACGCGCTGCATCGCCTCAAGTTCGCTGGTAACAACTGACGGGCTATTTAACTAGAAAGTTCTCACTCGAGGTCGCACCGACCACTTTAGCAACATTTAGTCGACCGAAATACCGCACTGCTGCTGTTACTTATACACAGTTATAAATTTAGGTCTATTTTCTACATGATGTTTTCGGCTTTCGCAAAACTGTGGTCGGCCATATACGAGCAGTTTCTGAGCTCTTGTTTCCTTCTGTGAGCTTGAACTTTGACCCATGACAATAACCTTCATTATGAGATATACAATGTCAGGATGAACCTGCACGCCAAGTATTTAGTATTTAGTATCTAGTTCAAAAGTTATTGTCTACACACACAGACACGCACACAACAACAGCATCGTTAACAACAATAGTCATTCCATGATTCCCGTTATTCCAAATGGGAAGGAATATAGCGAATCCAAAACAATAACGTTATTCAGTGTGGCACCCGGCGATTATGACGTTTGAGATCCAGTGCATGCAGTCAGGTGCCATCATTGTTACTATAGACTTTTCGAGCCTATAATGGAAATACTCTACGGGGCATAAAACGGTCTTCACGCGTTCGGCTATAACTCCGCCGAAAGTGAACCGATTTGGGTGAAATCTGGAGCACTCTGAGTAGATTGTTGTCGGCTGGCCTTGGCAGATTTTTGGAGTGATCCGCGCAGTAGCGA
>Ga0209780_1004086_pt1 | contig 11144 bp, 6 predicted proteins | sample WorMetexBAHAMAS2_FD_187384 | JGI IMG/M metagenome (GOLD analysis project Ga0209780, IMG submission 187384) | Marine gutless worms symbiont microbial communities from Max Planck institute for Marine Microbiology, Germany - Inanidrilus exumae... | ecosystem: Host-associated > Annelida > Digestive...
GAGCACGACTCTTGTAAACAACCGGAAATAGCTACAGCCGATGCAGATTGAAGCGTGGTTTATGCACCTGTAGGGTGATGGGGTACATACTGTGGCGGTCAGTAGTTCTTGTGCTTCGACCGACAGGAGGTTACGTATGCGTGAAAGTCAATCAGTCAATCAATCAATTAATCAATCAAAATTTATAAAGTAGTCTAAATGATAAAAATAACTTCAGGATCCACCAGCAGTAATAAATTAATAGATGTAACTACGAGTTGTCCAGAATAATGTCAAGGAAGTAGGTTGGGAGCAAGAAGTTTTCAGACGTCGACGAAAGGTCGGCAGACACGGAACTGAAGTCAAGTTCTCTGGAAGATTATTCCAAATGGTTGGTTCAGAGACTGAGAAGGCCGGGCTACAGACGGTAGACAGCCGGACGGGACTTGCAGACTGGTGCGATTCTGTGGTGAATCTCTGTGATTATTACAGTTGAATGCTGTACACTATCTAAATTTAGTCATTAAGCTTAGAAGATTTAACCATTATGTCGTTCTTGCAATACGTAACAAATACCTAATTTAACGCATGCTCTCACAGTAACGGAACTACTGCTCAAATAAAATGGCTGCGAGTGCGTATTGACTTCCATATCAAAGGCTGTTGGGTTACACCCATCGCAGCAATGTCACCGACGCCAGTAAATTATAGGGAGATCCAGTCCCTCATTTGGGGGCCACGCATCCCTTTCTTTTGCCAATTTCTATGCTACTTTCCCATTTCTCGTCCAGTCGTCTCCTAACCTTCCCAACCTTCAACCGACAATGTAACTTGCAGGTTAGTAACGGACTGGGAAAATGCACCACTTTTGGCATTGTGGAACAACATTTATGGCCTACTGTAATATCCGTGACCAACTGCCGGAAGTGGCTGACCAGATGCCGTATCTGCTGATTTCTGAGCGGAGGTGGCAGGCGGGCCTAAATCGGTCCATGCAGGAAGTGACGGAAGGTTACGAGTCTCGAGTCCGACAGCGAACAGTTCGGTAACGGAACGTCGACGTCGTCGCTTCCGGCCACATTATGCATAAGCGACACGGCGTCCACATCGTATGCAGATGAGAGCTTTCATTGCCGGCCTTCCGCTGTCCGTCCCTGGAGCGCTCGACGTGGCGGCGAATGGCCGGCGAACGGCCTGGTACTTCGGATGCGGTCCAGAACGGCACGCGTCCCCGGCGTTACGAGATGGAGCAGCGGGGACTGTTGATCGGCTAGCAGACTTTGATGAACCGTGTACTGCTGCTGCTGCTGCTTCTGCGAACGAACGCGCATAACGAGCGATTAAATTCAGATCTGCCATCTCCACTGTGGGATCAGGAAGCTCCAGTGCTTAAAGAGTTTGAGAAGGCTGGGGGGTGGGGCTCCCTCTCACCTCTTACCCCTTTTCCTTAACCCCTCCTTCAGTCTACCACCCAAGTCCCCTGAGCTGGGGGCTTAGCTAAGAGCTGTGGCTGAGCCCCCAGCCCCCTTACTTTAAGCCCTGGGAAGCTCCTGGATATGATTCGGCCGTTTTATCGTCGATTCGAGCACATTTTGTGGATCAAAATGCACCAAAATCGACTTCTGTTGCACGGAACTTAGCCCTGTATTACCAAAACGAGCTTACATCAACGCTTCTCAAGGCCACAGCTGATTTGCGAAGGGGTCGCTTCTCAGAGATAGGGGAAAAGAAGTGAAATGGAGGGAAGCGATGAAAGGGGTGAATGGGAGGGAGCAGACATCTCAAGTTGAAGCAGTTTAACGAGTATAATCTCCGGTCGACAGCCATTAACGTCTCTTTTCTACCGCTTGTAAGTTCCAAGTCGTCCCGATCTGGAGCTCAAAGAACGGTACCAATGTGTCCGGATGTCGGGCCGGTTGCCGAGAGTCGTGGATCAGACGGCAGGCTTTTATGATCAAACCGGCGAAACGGCAGCAGCGCGCGCCATCACGGTCGCCGCGACCTGGATCGTCGTCCAAACGTCCTCGACCACTTGGAGTTCCACCTCGTCGCCAAGCAACGCATCGCCGCTCTGACCTGCCGCAGTGTGATTTTCTCGTCAGCAATAACGTTTTCGTTTCCGGTGTCGTTATTGTTAACAACTTTGTGGCACTTTCTGGACGAGTGTTTAAAGGTCTAAAGCATGCCAATTTAGCAGCACAAATGACGTCATCCATTTGCACATGGACATCATTATTGTAAGTATCTAGTGCAAACGAGCGTGATAATTAGTAAGTTAATGATATATTGTCAACTACAGATAACTTACCATCAGTTCGCTGCTCTCTTGTTGCCATATTAGGAGCGAGTTATTATACCAGCGAAGAAAAGGATTAGTAAGAAAATAGTCACAAAATAGTTTTGTGATTGTCTAGAACCACACAAAGAAAAACAGAAATCAAACTAACTACTGTGCAGTAATCTTTCTGATAAGAAATGATTTATAATGTCGTTTAAATAAATGTGAACTGTTTAGGAATTTCTTATATTTAGACGCAAACAGTTCCATAGGGTGGGCCCAAAGAAACGAATACTGTATTTCCGCTGAGTTAATCTGCATGCAGTCATGTGCACACAATGTCTATTTCTAGTTTCATATGAATTAAAGTCTGTGTTTTAGTGAACATATTGCAAAAGTGCTTAGGCAACAGGGCATTTATATATAACTTTATTTCACCGTCAAAAACAGTAGCAAGAAAAGAAACAAAAAAGAAAGGGAAAAATATATACAATACCGATACATAAAATACCCAACCTGAAAGTCATTTAAATGACACAAGGGCAAAATATGTAACTTGTGGAATAAATGAGCATTCCTTTTTGAGAAAGCGATAAGCACGAAGTGTTTTTTTTCTGCAAGATAAATAAGCTATTAAACACAGCAGTGCGACATATACCCCATACAATATTACAATATTCTAAATATGGGTGTACAAGTGAAAAATCAAGCGTTCTTAAGACACTCTGGGGTAAATTTTTTTTCAAACGTTTGATAATACCATCGTAATGGAGTGAACGGTAATATACCGTCAAGGTCAGGTCACTGAACCGTCGCACGCTTTTTCGTTCCACAGTATATTAAGTCTGCCACAGTTTACTTGCCGCTGTGGCGTAGAAATCGCTTGTTCGTGATTTTATTGTGCAACACATGTCATGTAAAACTGTAAATGAAATAGTTAATATGTAACGACTGGTGCGCGGGAACAGTTCTTGGAATTCTATTAGAGGTTCAAAACGCGGAGCCATTGAGTCCGAAAGATTGATAACAATAAAATAATTAAATAAACTAGAAGACGTCAACACCCACAAGAGTGCAAAAGCCCACGCCGGCACTGTTTTCTGTGCCTTGTGACCTTGACCTTTGGTCATCTCACCCCAAAATAAATGCGTTTCTAGGACTCATGGTGGAAGATTTTTATGTCAAGTTTGTTTATCTTAGATGCATCGGTTTTGAGATATCGTGCAGATAAACAGACAAACACCGGTGGAAACCCTATCCCCGCGACAGCCGTCGGGGTGAATAATAAATTGGTTAATTAAACAAAATCTTTCTAATAAAGCACGAATTTGCACTTTGAGTGACACACGATAGTTCGTTAGCCCTCATACTAACAGTTTGACATCGGGATATCAACTTTGCATGTCTCATTCATGGTCGTGAATCGTCTGTAAAATGCCGTCTGGACATCATTATCATCATCTTCGCGGCACTTTATCTTGTTAGCATCAGCCGCAGCCGCAGCCGCATCAGCGTTACCATGGAAATCATCGCACGTATAAAATCATTACGACGTTCGTAGATCTATTGTTGCACTCGGCTGCAATATTTGATTCTTGTCGACAACAAGCAGAGAGTTTGTCTGCGCAAATGTGTGACATTAAATAGGTCAGGAAAAATACGCCTTTCTAGGTCTACGTCGCAGCACGCCGGTTGCACGCCTCCTGACGTAGCTGACGTGTTAAATCGTACGCGTAAAGACGTTTAATGACAGTTAGAAACGTACAACGTGACAAATGGAAAAACGTTTGTAACCATCGCAACGTAATTTGGCAGTTATTATTATCTGCAGTGTAAAAATGGGTGTTAGTAGCTTGTGAGTTATTAATAGGCCAGTACACATGTAATTACTGAAGTTATTCGACTCGCGAAAGACGCGGAATCATGGTCACGGGCTGCACGGTAGCGCCAGTCCGCTGTTAATGGCGACTGTGCGTGTCGATGGGCAATGGCGAAATCTGATCCACTACAGAAACGCCTCTCAACCCATATCAGGTAATTATGTCGGCGATCCCTTCACCTGTGACAAATATGTTGCCAATCCGTCTAAGAGGGGAGGCGACTTTAGTGCAAATGGGTGAAATATGACGATTTTTATTTATTCGTGGATTTTTTTTGGAAACACCCCTGCAGATCAGATCCCTTGACGGGTTTTCGCGTGCGATGGCCCAAGAGACGTGGAATCACGCAAGGGTGTGCATTTTTGGGGTCTCGTTGATATTACGCCCCATTTAGGGGTCAAGTCCCCATGCAGAAAAAACTTTTATGGGCGTGAAGAGACATTTGCAAACCAAACGTAGTGTAAACAACCCTTAATCATCATCGTAGTCCAACACAAGTTGTGTAGTGAAAGGAAGAGTGTGGTCGGGGACTCCAAACATGTAGTTGTTTTGACCCCTATTCACGATTCACGTGACTTGGCGCATGCGCAGAGTGCTTTTATGGTCTTTAACGTAAGTAAGGCGGTTAGTATTATAGACAAAATTTCGATGGTCGAACATTGTTGACGACACTGCAGTATCGCTTCGCCGTCGTCGTTGACGTGGATCATCGTAGCGGATGGATACAAATCTTTGGCGGTAAGGCGTCACGGTTGCAGAACAGAACTTCGCAATAAAATAGCTGCGTTGTATTATCAATTTCCGACATAACTTACAACCACTGCTTACCGTTTTCTATACATCCAATCCGACTTCGCCAGACGATCCTTTTGTTTCACCTCACCATCAGTGTGGAACTCCCTACCAGTCAATATCCAGTCTTGTCCATCGCAGGCTACCTTCAAGTCAAGACTAAAGACACATCTGTTCAACATTGCTTTTTATGAACAATTTTAGTCATGTCGCGTAACGTCCGCAGCGCCTCAGAATCCACGGAACTGGCGCGTTATAAATTGGTGTATTATTATTATTATTACAATTTTTTATACCCCAGGTAGTAAAGATTCCCGGGGTTAAAAACGCAATTATTATTAACACAATTATTGTTATTATTATTTTATTATTATTATTAATTGCCTACTATAGCACAAAGCCGCAGGCGTGGAAATTGAAGCTAAGAAAATGAGAAATGGTTGCAACGACGCTTTCACTCGGTGACCGTAGTGTGATGGAAGGAGACCGCATTTCCCCTTTGGAGAGCTATGGATGGGCATTGGAAAAGGAATGTTGTTTACCTGATGTCCTCTGTGATGGTTGTGCTACGCTTGCCAATTTATTTGGTCACCTCAATGGCTATGTCGTAATGATGGCTGTCGCTTACTACGCCATCCACCTGATAAGGCTTGGGCCAACACTGCAACACTGTAACAGCACGTAGACTGCTACATCTCCGGGTTCGCTCGAGAGAGTGAACCTTGCTATTCACCATTGTTTCCAAAGCGTAGAAAAGCAGGAACTCTGCAGCACTACTGGGTGGCAGCGTGGAGCGTTTAGTAACAGTTGTAGGCCCTAGTATATTTTAGGAACGATTAGTGAACGCTAACCGTTGAAAGAAAATAACGAATAAAATGATAATCTAAAATAAACAGTTATTGTCCTGCATTTCCCGTCAACATGAGATGCGATTTTACTGGATCAACAGTACCATATACCAGCTGTCTCCACGGCAAATGGATAGAAGATGTGAGTATATTCGTTAATTAGGCGTAGCAGTCCTAAAGACGGCACAGAACAAGATTGACAAGCATGCTAAATTAACCAAGCCAGCTAGCTGGCTTGGTTGCTGGGTTGCCTATGTAAGACTCCGCATATGTGTCTGGGACTGTCACACGCCAGGCCATGGGTTTTCCTCGGCCCATGGCAGGAGAGTGGTCTCATCTGGGGCGTTTGTTATCATCCCGCATCAGGTTCACTGGTTCTTTAACTGCTGGCATATGAGCTCGATTAATCGCTCTCCATAAGATGTCATTCAGATGACTATGACGCAGTTGTCTGGGAGCGCTTCTGCGGCAGGATAGCTCATGAAGTCCACGTGCGTCCACTGCATTGCCACAGGTTCACAGGCTTTGCAACCTAACCTGTGTGCCACTGCTACCCTGATAGCCTCGTCTGACAGTCTCAGTCCAACTCAGTTATTGATGTTTCGTGTAGTCAGTCGCCAGCGTGCGTGGACACCACAGCAAGAAGTCTAGCTTTGTCCACATCACACGGAGCTCTGGAAAGGATCGACTTTCTGTGATTCGCTGCAACTAGTCCATCCCAGGCTTTCTGGATATGTTGTGTATGCTGAGCAGGTTTTGACCAGTTGGCCAGATCTCTCTCATAGTAATAATAATAATCTTCGTTTATTTTAATTGCAGACATAACGCGCAATTATTACAGTAATAACATCCGCCACGCAGGGCAGAACTATATACAGAGAAAGGTTAAGCACGGCTAAACTGCTGCCACATACTGCGCACAGCGGTTGATCAACCGCAACGGCTTAACCTCGTGAACTATCACCAGATGGCGCGACCAGCACAATCCGATAAAGTAGCTCACTACTCAATGTATCGACCCCGAAAGGATGTTAGGCTGAGTTGGCCTAGTTGGCTGACCTATAGCGGACGGTTTACCAACATAAGTGGTCACCCGTCAGCTGCAGGTCGAGCGTGGGATAGGGAAAGTTCGCCGGTCAAAGACCAGCGTTCTACCAGTGTGCAACGCAATCAACTCAGTGACTCGGTAGCCTTAACGGATTGGTCCCCTAGCAACCAAATGCTGCCAGGAAGTGTGGATTGCAGGAGCAGAAGTGTGGATGCAGCTGACTGTTATTACATCGTGCTGAGGTGAGGAGGCTGAGTTGGCCAGGATGGCTGATTTGCGTGGCGGTATACCCGCGAACAGCCACCATCTCGGTATTAACTGTACCGTGCTCGGCGTACAGCAACTTTGTTTATACGCACAAGGCCGTTAAACGGACTCTGTTGTTTCAGCAGCAGTACTTGAGGTCAGCGTTCGCTGGCGATCCGGTATTATTCTGCGACGGGCATCGATGGAAACCGGCGCCGACTGTTGTTGACCTGTAGCCGCCGTCCGACTCTAATACGACGACGCAATGATGGCCGCCGTTTCGTTATTCATTGCGCGCGCGGCGGTCAAGCGGTCATCGCCGCTGTCAAATCTCACGACTCAGTGAGCCCCACGTTGAGGCCCACTGGTCTGGCTTCCTCGCAATCTTCTCCCCACCCTCCCCATCGCCATCACTCTCGCCGGAGTATATAATATTTTGTTGCGATCGTGCAGTTGTTGACGCAACCGTAGGACGTACTGGTACGCTTGGTAGGGATCGGAACAAGACGTATTGGGATCGCTAACCTGCTACGCCCGTCCGCCGTCGGCTTGTCTTCCTCCTTAAAACGTATAACGGTCTCTCGTTCGTCCGTCTGTCCGTCTGTCTGTCTCTCCCGTCGCTATGCTCACCGTCACTCACCAGGGGGCTGCATGCGACGCGGCCAGCGTACATTTCGTCCCACAACAAGGAGGACCGACATACTTGTTATGTATCAAGTCGTTCAAATTCCGAGGTGAAAAATATGTACCCGAAATATTCTGGCACTTTAGCGGTGTATTTATGTATTTAAAACACTTGGAATTCATTATGCATATCTAATTTGCTAAACATTTTGAGCACTAGTGGCACGTTTACTGTAAGAACGTTTATCACGTGCGTGCCTTATGAGAGATCGACCTGGCGAAAGGTCTTCGGCAGTTGTGAAAAGTTTCATTCTTTATTATTTTTATTTCATTTTATGTTATTTTATGTGTTTACCTAATTTATAATTTTTTATACTTTCTGTCTAGTTCTATATTCATTGCTTTTATACTGCATTTGTGTTTCATTGTATTGCTACAAAAATAAAACGTCGACCGGCCGCAGTGAGACGGCTACTTTAAGCGGCGATTATTTCACTTGCACCGTGTCGCGACGACATATTTTAGTTTGCGATGTGACGTTAAAAACTGTCGCGCTCAGCCGAAGTGCAAACAGTTGCCAGCTGTTGTCGCCGCCGACTCAAAAAAATTGCCAAGCTGTTCCACTCCGAGTATTACCACTGCTACCATTATGTGCCTTGCAATCGACGACCTCGATGCTACTCCAGGTCGTCAGGAGGCATCATACTGTTACGGCGCTGTGACGAAGCATGGTTGATTGTACTGCTACCGTCGTCTGTCTGTCTGTCCGTCCCACTGGTGCATTCTCTCTAGGGCTGCAACCGAATATTCGAATACTCATAAAGTATTCGAATACTACTTGCGGTATTCGAATACTATTTTTCGCTGTTTATGTCTGTAACATTTTTGTTTTACATTATTCGGATTACAGGGCGTACGCCAAAATACGTGGAAATATGGGGACGCTGAAAACGCATGAATGGAAAACTAGAGAGTGGAAAAAACGGGAGGATAGTGCAAGGGTGGAAATTACAGGAGTGGAGAACGTAGGAGGAGACTGCAGGGTGGAAATCACAAGAATGGAAACGCGGGAGGAGTCTGCAAGGGTGGAAAATGCAGGAGTGGAAAACACGAGAAGAGACTTCAGGGGTGTAAATCACAGGAGTGGAAAACGCGGAAAGAGGCTGCAGCAAGTACGGAAAGCCAATAGCTTTCTGGCTAGACAAGATGACTGTCACTGTTTCCAAGCATTCGTTTATTGCCGCGTGACAGTGGATGTATAAAAACGACTGTAAGAAGCAAGCAAGCATGTCCTGCAGTGTAAGTGATCTGCAAAAACCTGCAGGATTAATGGATTATGGAGATGAATAACGGCAACAGTAATTATGAGCTATACGAAAAGAATCCGGCTTTGTATTATGCACATGCAAATCGGCTTTATTGTCGAGTTAAAACGGAAGGAATTGTGACGTATCTGAAGTGCGTGAAAAGCGGATGAGATGGCTCTACAAAACTTGTCGGACGGCAATTATTTCTAGGGATAAGTACAGATATGCATTTTCTAGTTATCGCTGACGCTGACAGACCAACGCGACGCGCTGCCCCACACCCACCGTGTTGTACACAGATGAAGACGGTCAATGTGATAAACTAGTGACCGACCACCGTCACCAGTTTATCACACTGACCGTTCACCTAAAGCCCGGTCCACACCAGCAACAATGTCGAAGCAACATTGTCGAATGCTGCAATGTCGAATGTTGCTTCCACATTGTTGCCGTTTTTGGCAACAATGTCGAAGCAACATTCGACTTTGTTGCCAATAACGGCAACAATGTCGAACGAGTTTTGCGTTGAAATTTCGTCCTTTCGACAAAGTCGAACGTTGCTTCGACATTGTTGCTAGTGTGGACCGGGCTTAAGTTGATAGCACCTGAGATGATCGATGTGACAACTCTACCTGCAGCCGGTCCACAGATATGGTTGGTGTCCACCAAAATCTAAATGGTTCACGTGATCTCACCACGCTCCTTTCAGGGATGGTTTGCCGTCCTTTGGCTAGCACTAGCAGTCTACCTACCAGATTTTAACTGAGCACGTGATCGCTGACATTTTATTGCTTAGTGTTTATGGTCTCGGTAACTGTGATTTTTACGGTTATTAATATGAAGCGATTTTATGTTAATATCATAGTAGACATCCTGCAAAATGGTGTGTTTTTAAAAACAATAAAGACAGTAAATGTCTTTTATAACACCGTATTTGGCTTTCCATAATAGGTAGAAGAAAGGCGCGATGTCGTAGAGCGGTGTTTTCAAATGTCGCATGGCTGTCGCAGTGATTGGTTGCGTATAGAGTCACCCCTTAGAGTCATGGCTATGAGTTCGATGTCTGCCTTTTTGGAACACCTGATTGGCGTTATGTTTCAGACTATACGACACTACAGGGCGAAGAAGTCTGCTGAGTCGTGTGATTCGTGTCTTATCTTTTCGATGTAGTAGCGAGGCCTGGGGATGAGACCAATAAATTATTAAATATCCTAGACTACAAATGCAGCAATTCAACAATCCCATCCCCGTGTTTACTGTTGTCACGTGACCGTCTTAGGCTCCGCCTATTGATGACGGTCATGTGACGACAGCAAAGTTGTTAGCATTGTCATTTCGTAAAAATATAATACGGTACCCGTAGCCTACAGTTCTACATTACTACCGTTCGACGATTAAGACGTTATATTTATTCCGTCGTTGAATTGGACAGAGCGTCTCGTCCGTACCACGGCGTCGGACCTGTTAGCTGGCTAGCCTCCAATCCAGCCTAGAATATATCTAGTTTCGACATCTTCAGTTGAGACTAGACTAGAGTGTACACTCGTCGCCTCGACGTATCGGGATGGCGTGATAGGTCTTGGAACTGGAGGACTGGGCAAAAATATCCGAGACGGTTGAACCAAAATTGCTTAATGAATTCGAACAATATTGTCATAGTCCACTCAAGGGCGGAAACCCTATTTTGCAAATCCTGTTAAAGAGTTAAAACGTGGAATAGATGACGTATCCATTGTTTCAGTCGACGGCCGAAATAGCGGAGGACCGAAATTCGAGCGCTGTCCCACAGTCGTTATTGTTATCGACCGGAAGTCTATTGCAGGAGACAAGGAAATTGCGCGCACACTGCACAGAACGCCGCAGATGTCTTTATGAATGTTCTGATCGCCATTGACGGTTGCACGAATGAACCGTATGGAAGCACTCTCGTTTAAACGAAAAAAACCGTCTTTCTGTGATTTTTTGAAATGAAAGCAGTGATTTAAAGTTTTATAACAACTTCTTCGTATACCCATGTTCAGTGTTTCGTGTGTCATTATTTTAATTATTAATATTATTTAATCAAATTTTCGCGTTTAGCTTGTTTTGCGATAGTATTATCGTATACTTTTTTCGATCATACGTCAATACCGACTGACATCG
>Ga0209780_1004087_pt1 | contig 11142 bp, 10 predicted proteins | sample WorMetexBAHAMAS2_FD_187384 | JGI IMG/M metagenome (GOLD analysis project Ga0209780, IMG submission 187384) | Marine gutless worms symbiont microbial communities from Max Planck institute for Marine Microbiology, Germany - Inanidrilus exumae... | ecosystem: Host-associated > Annelida > Digestive...
TTCAATGACTTCCGGTCTGCCGCGGCCTCTGCTGCTCCACCAGACGTGCTGGATGTTGATGACAGATATGACTGAGCCAATGTGTCTGTGACGGTCACATCCCATGTCACACATTTGCCGTTTTTCAACGGAATCAGCGTCAGGCCGTCTGGTCTCTTTCCATCGGATCTGAATAGATCAGTTGGTTCCTTAACGGAGGGAATGTTTGCATTTTCCAGCGCACGCCAGATCAAGTCGTTCAAGTTGTGATGGCGAGATGACTATTATTATTAGAATTATTATCTCCAGACAATAATGCGTACAAGAAACAACAGTATAGGCATGCATTGAACTCAAAAACTACGATTGAAATTTGACAAAATGCCAAATTGCGTGCCATCATTAAGGACTGAATGATCCCCACTGCTGCGCATATTGCAGCAGATTGCCAATGCGTTTCAATGGGCCACACAACCCCCCAAAATTGCCCGTTCTTGTGAAGCGATCTTGACACCCATCTAATACATGGTTCTTTGGGCCCCGTGAGTCAACCTCCAAACAGCACCTCAACTGGTTCAGCCGTTTTTGCAGGGACCACAAACGTGACCAACAGACAGACAGACAGACAGATGCACAGACAGACTATGCTACTCCATATGTAGCAATACGCCACATACAGGTATTGCTGTAATGCAGCCTAAAACGGTTCATAAAATATGTATTCTATAAAAGCAAATAACGAAGACCAACTTTGGCAAGAGCTAACATTTCATAACTTTTACTGCCACCCACACGTATTATGTAATCAAATAGTCTACATTGAAATTTTACATGTTCATCAACCTCGAACAGACAGAAGCCTAAGCATATTATATGCATGGACTGAATGACAACTAACAGACATTGTATGAGAAAACCTGTTATGAATAACCAAACGACAGTAAGACTTGATTACAGTAACTATACAAACTAACCAACATACGAAACCCTATAATCATCATATACATTATTATAAGCATTGTCATCATCATCACCATCATGATCACAAATTGCACATGAAACAAACACCGGAAAATGTGATTAGGCTAATAAACAGCTGTGATTTATACGTCTACCCAAACGGTCATGCAGACAGCCTGGAAGAATGAAGGAAAATGGAACCAAATGGGAAACACTGCAGTGGACATGATTCCGCAAAATGCAATCGGTATATGACTATACCGCAAAACACTCCCAGTGCAGTGCAATGTACCAAACATCATGTATTCCATATGAATGCAACAATAAATTCAGATTTCATCTGAAATTACCATTTAAAGCCTCCATGACTGCTTCAGATAAGTAGCATCTTCATTAGTGTCAGTCATCAGTACAGTCCCACAGACTCTGTACACCATGTCATAAATCTGGTCCAATGATGAGACACCCACTGTTGAAGACATTTGCATCAAGTATCCTATGGCTGGTGGTGCAACAGGTAGAGCGTTGGACTTGCGATCAACAAATCGAGGGTTCAATTCATGTTCGGGGCAAAGATGCGTAACAACCTTGGGCAAGTTGTTCACACCTATGTGCTTCTGTCACCAAGCAGTATAACTTGGTACCGGCCTGAGGGCAGTAATGCTCTAAGTCTGGGAAGGTAACCGCAGGCCTGGCGAAAAGTAATGGCAGCCTACCGCCGGGTGGCTGACTTATAGTCACCTGCTGGCTGACTGCCTGTACACCGGGATCAGCTCCGAGCCCAACGCTAACAACAAGTAAATACTGAGCCTCAATGCCAACAACTAGTAAATAACTACACCATCCAGTGTCAACTGCGTATGTACAATGATATGCACTACTGTCAACTCATTATATCAACAAACACCCTGCACACAGGGTGTTAGTTCAGCACGGAAAAAACGAGTAACGACCAATGTACAAAATACTGGAATCATCACAACCAAGGAAGAGAAACACACACATGCAAACACACATATATAACAGTAAATGTATGTTTAGCTATTTACGGCAAATCACTCGACTGGTCAACACTCTAGAAATTGTCTTGCAGTGTGGTGGTTCTGCACTGGAAGGTTTCTATAAGCTCATCGGTGACTTAGACGGCAGGTCGGTCAAGCGGAAATGGCATTGCAGACATAACATCAATGAATTTATTTTATATAGTCTACACTGCATGTGCTGATCCGTCCATGGACCACAGAACTAATATAGCATATGATAAAACACCAAACACATTTTTATTGATTTTTATTGCTGCATCTTATACATTAACAATGGAAAAATACATAATTTCACAGTGTACATCGTAAGCTACAAACTAACTGGAATGTTTGCTGAAGCTTTAAATGGAATATTTCATTTCCGGGAACAATTCACGAAAACGAGTGAAATTATGCAATCACAACAATTACGAACACCGGAGAGAGAAATTCAACAAATCAAGTCGCCACTGCCACGAATTCAAAACGCCCGACATCCCTGAGCTACTATTGGCAACAAAATAAAATGATTGACATATGAGCGACTACACAATCAAGGGTGACTGCCAAATCTCTGTCAGTCAACAAATCCAAATCATTACCGCTACTGATACTTCTGTTTACTGTAAAACCCTTTATGTTCACATGACCTTTATTTCGCGAGCTTAACAAAGCCGCAAAATTAAAGGGCGCAAATATCGATACTGTACCAACGTTAATTGGCATTACTCATGTGTTGGAATTGTGCGGCTTGAATTCGCCAAAATAAAAGGCGCCAAAGTAATTGTGCATGCAAAATTGCCAACTTTTAGGGAAAGCAAACTAAAGGGTTTTACAGTAACAACAATTTTCCCACGCAATCCTGGGTCAGCTGATTCCCCCCTCGGGGTCCTCTCCACCTACGCTGCAAGACTGGAATGGTTTTTTTTACAGGTCGGACGTCCTTGCTGCCACCCATCCATCATCGCCAGAGCACTAAAGGGATCACGAAGCACTAACCCTAACCAGTAACCTACCCTCATCCTTTCTACAGTCACCTCCGACTCCTAACAGAAGGACTCTGCTCCCTTAATGTTGGCTCTCTGGTACCAAATAATCACTGTTAACAATGTCAGTTGGAAATCCAATGACTTCAATTTGCCTGCTGTCCTCCAATAGCTCTGTAAAACCACCACCGCCACCTTCAAGAGACATTCAAAAACACATTTGTTTAGACAGACTTAGCCCAGTGCCGAGCGCCTCTGTATCTCCGGACTCTATAGGCGCTATATAAATTGTATTATTATTATTAACTGCACCGACATTTTTTTGGTGGCGGCATGGCGTAGTGGTAATGTCGTACCTGACGCAATCGACAAATGTTTCTTGGCAAGAATTAGATACACTACCTTAACAATACAGCCATCGCGGTTCACTGTCACTTTCTAAAACATTACCAGACAACATTCAAATAAATGAATGACGACTTAATAATACTTCTCTTAGCAAAAGAGTAATGTAATGTAATCCCTCCCGCATCATTTCACGCATGCCTAGAACACCGGTAGTTTTTCCTGACATTACTTCCTAATGTCAGACACAACAACACAACACTGCAACAAGTACAGAATAGCATTAATCACTTTCAAGCCAACTTTTCGATTGCATGTTAACTGTACATAATTATGATAATAACAATAATAACAAGTCTCCAAAGGTATTTGGCAAAAGGCCACATCGCCATCCTGTCACCCCTCATGGTGGCCCCTTCCCTTTGGGGGATTTGGTCCCCCACCGAATACATGGTTCCTTGGACCCACATGAGTCAGCCCCCCAAATGGGCTCACGATCGGTTTGGTCATTTTTAACAGCTCACTCAGGTGCCCAACACAGAAAGAAAGACAGACAGACAGACAGACACTACAGTATGTGACATCTGTAGCTAGTCTGCACGTATCCATTGCGTGTATGCAATGTGGCCTTACAGTAACAATAAGAGTCCCATACAGCAGGAGCTAAACAAATAACAAGCTATAATCGTACGGACACACCATACGTCTGTGGGGCAGCATTTTCAGAAGCATCTACCAGTTCCCGACCTCTGCCTTTCCGCGAAGAAGTTGTCTGTCTTGCTAACGTTATGGACTGTCCCGCTTGAACAACAGATTTTCCTTGCGACGATAACGAGATTGGAGAACTCGGTGCTGCTTTGGCAACTCCGTTTGGAACTTGCTTCGACTTAGCATAAGCGGCCCGACGTTCGCGGGCCGTCGTGTCTTGGCGTGAGACTTCCGACGAATCTTCAGAACCACCGGGAACATTTTCGTCTTCTTCCATGCTAACTACGCTAGGAAGTCGAGGACCCAAAGACGTGGTAGGCCCAGTCGGTATGTCCAGGGACTCGACCGCGACCGGTCCTCCATCCGGTGGAATACTAATACTGAGTCGACTATCGCGACGGAGGGTCGGTTTCCGTCCTCGAAGCAGTTCGGACGGAGTCTCCAGTATCGGCCTTCCGATCTGCTCCTCGACGCTTGCCGGGACGAAGAGTCCGAACGGTCGGGTGGGATACTCGGACGCGTCTGGCGGAGGTGGCGGCAGGTCGAGGCGGGAGCGTTTTAACTCGCTTTCACACACCACGGCGGAGTCGATCACTTGGTCGTCGGTGAAGCCAAAGTCACCGACAAGGTCGCCCTGGAAGAAGCCCATCAGCCGATCCATCGACATTCGCAGGACGCTCTCTACACACAGAACAACAAGCCTGGGATGATAAGGTACAAGGTCAGGTACAAAAGTGTGAGAATCCTTCACTGCTTTTAAATTGTTGGGCGGATAGCACAAAGGTCATCAGGACTTTAACAACCTGGCTTACAAATCACAAAAGCAACTCCGAAAAAAATTATACTAAAACAAAAGCTTGGCGTAATTAAGTAAAAATTGATTGAGCTGAGGGTTTACATCCAATTCAACACAAAAGGGGTGTTTATCAAACACCTACTAGACCTACCGCACCACGCCCACTACTTTCCTTATATGGAATAATTTATGTGACCTGGTATACCAGCGGCCTACCAGAAGCTACCGGAGTCAGACTGCGGTTACCTAACAGCCACGCCCTGTTAGGTTTTGGTAGGGCTTGAAAAACACCCCCAAAATAGGTCATCTTGGAGCACGATTGTGGCTCATATTCATAACTATGCAAAGCAGAATACTGCTATCTGCAATGACATGTAGGCAGCAAAACTGTACTCTTACAAAATCATTCGACTGCCAACTCGGGGTGCTGCTTAACACAGGCTGTCCTGTCTAATGGCTATATAATGATAGTAGCTAATAGCTGGTAGTAGTAGTAGTAGTCAGCAGAGCAGACTATTTAGAGATATGGTGTCAAAGAGCTGGCTGGCGTAAACTGAACAACGCCTGTTCCATCACAAACTTGATGGTAAATGCAGAAAGAATGAGGCGAGGCTAATGGCTAAAGTAAGTGCTTTGTGTTTTATTCAGTGCTTTCACAAAGCTGGTCGGGTGATGGGTGTGGCATCCAACCAGTAAGTAAACCTGTGCCATTTATACCAAAAGGTTCTCTTCCGGGACGAGTGAAGGAAGAAAATGAAAGTGAAACCTAATAATCCAGGTTCAGCTGGGAATTGGCCATTATAACAGAGATAGTAGGAATACATGGTAGTAATATTTCATCACTAATCACTATACAACTGCTAATAACTCACTCACAATATCATCACAGTACAACTGAACAATAAAGAACAAACTGTCGTCCTAACGGGACGTAACACTACTGGCCCGCCGCGTGCTGCCTCATGGTGAGTTACGTTGCATATGCAAGTGTTATAGATGACAGATGACAACGACAGACGCCAGCGACCGTTACCAGTCTGGCCCCCTACACCATGTGTAGGCGGGCCAGTAATAGTCCATAACAGAAGACTTAAAGTAACCCAATCTGCTACATGCAACGTAAGGCCTGGGTACCCTATGCTCGAATTAGTCTTTTGTCTAGCACCTTGGGTCGAGCAAAACTTGATCTCAGCCGCTGAAAAAGTTATGACTTTGTGTGCATTTATATCCTACTAAATAAACAATGCAGACAAACTGTGATGCATCTTGAGCAGGTTGTAGCTCATTGCGACCAGGAATCTTTCGCCGTCCAGCATGTAGATGTCCCACAGGCGAAGACACAACCGAAACGGCACCTAAACCACACACAGACTCTCCTCCGTAATCCTAATGTGATAACTGACATCAGCAAGGGCATGTAGACAGTAAAGCCTTGTTCAAGGAAAATCCTATAGTTCTTAACTAGGGGTGCCAGCTACTGTAGAACACATAATGTTCATGTGCCCTTGATTTTGCGAATTTTGCAAGCTAAACAAAACCGCAAAATTAAAGGGAGTAAATACTGATACTATACCAACTTTAATCGGCGTTATGCATGCGTTGGAATTATGTGATTTAAATTCGCCAAAATAAAAGGGGCCAAAATAATTTTGTATGTGAAGTCGCCAACTTTTAGGGCAGCCAAATTAAAGGGTTTTACAGTAACACATGCTGACCTGTACTGTATAGTTGATGTAAAACAGCTGGTTGTGTTTGTTATATACACAGGGATTTTATAGGGCACACAGGCAGCCTTAACGACAACCATACAACAGAGCAGAACGTTAACATGCGTCACATAGCAAAGAATGCTTACTCTGTCCAGGAAGCACTGCATGAACCATTTGATCGTATACAGACTGGCGTACACATCATTCTTATCCTAACCACAGCAAATAGCACACTCACAAACACTCAAAGGGCCGGTTTTTCCACTGCAAATTAATATCCCATTAATTAATGGGAGATTAACTCCCATAAATTAATGGAAGTTAATCTCCCATTAATTAATGGGAGTTAATCTCCAATTAATGTTAATGTGGCAGTGACACAATTTCCATGCAGGTGCCACAATAATTTAGATTATTATTTTGTACTTGAATAAAAATCTCAGTTTCATTTGAGTTATCGTTCGCATAATAACATCCGTTTTCGTTATATTCACAGATAATTAAAATTAATGATTCTACTTAAGTGTTACAGACACCACTAACAAATATATCACTGGTAATCTGGCTCAAAAAGGTTACACAGCAAAGTTAACCAGCACTTACCAGGTGCTTTTTGACCTGAGGAAGCAACTTTTCCAGTATGCGATTGTGGTGCTCCTGGAATCGCAGCAGCTTCGGAAAACCCGGAATGAAAAATCCTACACATCAAACAGTTACCTCGCTACCTTCTACCTACTTCGTCACCATCGGATTTTATACGAGTCCAACCTTTTCATGGCAATAAATAACCTATAGTGTGTTGTTAAGAAAATACTCACTCTTCTACCTACCTGTTTTAGGGCGTATTCGATTATAGAATCCGGATTTGGATCCACATAGAATCTCACACGTTTTCACTGAATCTGAAACGAGATTGTATGTGAATGCAAATCCGGATTCTAATAAACGACTACCCCCTTCATGGCTGTCATCTAGGCAAACCTGGGTAGCTACTAGCTAGCCCCCCTCAATTTTCTTACCCCCTCTTGTTCGGGAGGAGAACGTTTGAGAAGTGCCACATGTTTTTATGAATCGGTTGTCTTTTCTGCCAACCAACCTGAAGAAAATACAAAGCACCGACCCTAACCAGTGTCCCGGCCTCACATTCCTCTCCATTTCTTGATCCAACACTGAATTCCTAGTGTAAGCAGCCACCCAAAAAGGGAAGGGCATCAAGAGGCTCATTTAAGCTACTACTAACGCCTACAACAGGCAAAGACTATTATCACACCGCAAGATAAAACTAAATCAAATATCACAAAAAGAGCATGCATCCTTCAGTAAAAATTACATATAATAAAATCAACACATAAAAAACTAACAAAAGGTTTAGTTGCTCATTGGGCATAAAGTTAACTGTTGAATGACAGACTGAATCGTCACAGAAATGTGGTCAGTTACCGTGCATGGAATGTCGCTTGTGGCTCATCAACGCAGACAATGCCCAGAACGAGTCCTGCATTGCAGCACACACAGTAAATAAACCACTGCATCATATAACAAATGTGCTTAACTAACTTTCATGCAACTGTTTCCATTCCAACTAATAAACACTGGTGTCGGACAGCCAATTTAATGCATCTGTTGTTCAGGAGGCAATGAAGGATAAATGACTAAGGTCCTTGAGCATTTCCTTAACTAACTAACCCGGGTTCATCTACTAAGTGGCTGTCAAACCGGCATTTGTGTCCATCCATTCTAATTACTTTACAACATTACAATTCACATTGCTGCTGCTGTTGCTGAGGTAAATGCTTCCCACACTCGTTGGGCCCGGAGCTGATCCCGGTGTACAGGTAGTTAGCCTGCAGGTGACTATAAGACATCCATACGGCGGTAAGCTGCCATTACTTTCCGCCAGGCTTGCGGTTACCTTCCCAGCCGCAGAGCATCACCGCCCCTTGGCCAGTACTAAGTAATACTGCTTGGTGACAGAGGCACATAGGTGTGAACAACTTGCCCAAGGTTGTTACAGAGCTTTTGCCCCGAGTAGTATTTGAACCAACAACCTGTTGATCGCAAGTCCAACGCTCAACCCGCTGTGCCACCGCGCCACCCTACTACTTGTTCTGGAAGTGAACCTCTGAAGATCAGCGGAATGGGTTTTTTATTGGCCGGAATTCCTTCTTTTCACTGAACCATCAGTGTCAGTGTTAACAGGAACACAAAGCATTAACCCTAACCAGTGTCTTGGCATCACCCTTACTTTATTCACAACCAAACTCCTCCTGACAAAGGTCATTGTTGATTCCTTTGCAACGTTGTCTGATGCCAGTAACTGAAAATCACAGTATCATGGTACTGTAATATTATAATTTTATTTGTAATAAAATTATAATATCGTTACTAAGGTTATATGTCAGTGCTAGTAGCGGTACAGGTTTTCATTTAATCAATCTATTTTCCAGACAAACTCCAAGTTAGGGTACATCAATGAATCTTGTGAATGGACCGAGGCAACCAGTTCGAATGTAGTCTTCCTCGATTATGTATAAATATCTTTGTAAACCTATCATTTCAACAACAGCTTTTCATTTATTCTTATCAAATGTGACATGACAACTACCTGCAATTTATTATGCACTGTTTTTAATTGATAGTATGAGCCCATCCTATGTGGTACGGAGACAGCAGACATATTACCATTGAGAACTCTAGCATATTATCCCTATTCTGAATGCATTAGTCTCCAGTTATTAACTGGGTGTTCTCGCTAACACAGCTCGAAACATTACTCCACAGTCTGCAGTACATCCAAGTATATATCCAAGCCAGACAGACCAAGTTATTCAACAACAGCAGTGTATAACTCACCTCTTCGTTCAGGTACATTAGCAGAATGGCAGCAATCTGGCTCATGCCTTGGCAGTAGCCGATCTCCGTGTTGTACATCGAGTAAGCACCCAGAACGTGGAACAGCGCCTGCTGTCTGCAGTAAGTAACAGTCCATCTCACCGACTAAGATTAAGATCTGTTTTGGTTTCTTTTTAACTAGCCTGGGGCCCCGATTTACAAAAACAAATCTTAGGACAAACTTAGGATAAAGTGTGACTTAGGAAAATCTTAAGAAAAACTTAGAATGATACGAACAAGCTGGTTCAAAACCTGCCAGGCACAGAATTTTGGGTACCAAATACAAAGAATGTGGCTCAAAAACCAGCCAGGTTCTTAAATTCGGGTTTTCTACTGCAAGACTTTGTTGCCCCATATCAAATACGAAAACAGTCATTACATACTTGACATCATATCGTTGTCGGAACATGATGTGGTCGCGGTACGTTCGGTTGACATCAAGGTCTATCTGTCGAATGTCTGGAGACCAGCTGTGAGCTCGACTCTTCATCTCCTACCATGCATCCATCAACGTTATCAGCATCAGCATCAGCAACTCAGCCTCCTACCCCACCAGGGCATACATCAACTAACAGCTTACCTGTAATTGATTAACTGAAGATTTTAGGTCCCATTCAACAAAAAAATAAGTAACTTCAGAGCCATCCAGTCAATTAGTAAGGCATGGAATAAATTAAACCGAACACAACAAAACCAGACATGCATCAATTGGTTTTTCCACCGCCAATTAATCTTCCATTAACGTTAATGCAAGATTAACTCCCATTAATCAATGGGAGTTAATCTCCCATTAACGTTAATGGAAGATTTATTTGCGTTGGAAAAAATGGCCCTAAATCTTTACTTTCAGTTATTTCGTCTCATTTCATTTTATTCTTTTTGAGCATCATTTTCATCAATGTTATGATCATCATCAATACTATTACAATCATCGTCACCAACTGAGTCAATATCACCGACTCAGATGTTAAGACTCTACTTCACTAAGATTCTTAATTAGCCACTGTGGACTAAAAATGGCATTATCATCATAGTGATATACAGTAACTTTATTGTGTCAAAGCCAAACTTAAATGACATTGTTGAAGATACTCCTGTACTCAATACTGACGCCAGAGCTGATCCTAGGTGTCACGCAGGCAGCCCGCAGGTGACGTTACACATAGCTGCCACTGCACGAGACCCATAGTTACCTTCCCAGCTGCATGGTACCAATGCTCTTTGGTCAGCACTAACTAGCTGCTTGTTGACAGAAGTATGCATGCGTGAATAATAAGCGTTGCTAATACTGGCGTGAACTGACCTCGTAAACGCCGACCTGCTCCAGTTTGATGCGGTCGATGCCCAGCAGCAGAGACCACACATGACCTCGGAGTGAGTCTGGAATACCTTTGCAGATCCGCCGCCGTACCTGACAGACGGCAAGTCAAGTCAGATTTACAATGATGCAAATATCATACGTACTGACATACCACAGTTGAACTGCTGCACGACGTACAATAAATGCAACCTCAACGATTGGATTTTTAGCAACGTAATTGCATAATTAACTGAGTTAAGGTTTTATGTCCCACCCGCCCGTGGGGGGCATCTAATTGCATAAACATACAGAACTTACTACTCATAAAATTATTGGTTTTTATCAACGGACTGCATCAGCCGGCCGGTACAGCAATAAGTAGCATCCAGTCATCCATTTGTTTTCACTGACTTTTGAACCGTCTGGCTGTTGGACTGAGTTCTTG
>Ga0209780_1004088_pt1 | contig 11141 bp, 7 predicted proteins | sample WorMetexBAHAMAS2_FD_187384 | JGI IMG/M metagenome (GOLD analysis project Ga0209780, IMG submission 187384) | Marine gutless worms symbiont microbial communities from Max Planck institute for Marine Microbiology, Germany - Inanidrilus exumae... | ecosystem: Host-associated > Annelida > Digestive...
GTTTGATAGCATGCAGACGTCCGCTTTCAGTATTGCACAAAGGTTTGCGGCGTTTCTTGTCACCCATACAGTGACGGCTGTGGCTGTACTAAATGGACCGCTCAGGTCGCTAGACGTCTGCTGTCTGTGGCTCCTTGGTCTATGACATGAAGCTCATGCAGTTAAGAGGTGAATCGGCCACAAGCCATCCATCTCTAGCGGCTCTTGCTACTGTGTCTGACGCTAATGATGGACTGCCTGTAGTGCGCAACTTGTTCGACTGGCTGCAGCCAGCTTTTGTCGAGACTGATTAGTGATACTACTGAACAGTCTAAACACTTCTAACATTACACAGGAGGACTGTATGTCTGCTGCTTAATCAGCATTAATAAATATCTGATAAGTTTATTGTTCAAAAACGAGTTCTTTAGTATTTGACAGTCGATGCAGAAGCGGACGTCAGCATGGGGGGGGTTCAGGCAGATGTGGACAATACGGACAAGGGGGAGGGGGTTAAAAATTACCAAATTTTTGCGGATGTCCTTTATGGACGGCCCCTTTATATATGGTCACAGTACTGAGGTTCAGAGTATGCTGGACCTCTGCCCGCAATAATGAACGAACTGCAGAGAGCTCGAAATGGTCAATGACATCACTTAACCATTTGCCAGACTTGCATGATGTTGTCTTCCGACACAGAACAAATAACCCAAGGTTCATTCTGGTTCCAGGAAAAGTCGGAGATCTTGGCCGTGTGGCCGCCATGAATGAACTACACAAACAAACACACATACATGCCATCATCGTGCCAGTATGCAATCACCTGAATGCAGTTCAACAACTGACCTCTTGGCAGTACTGCCATTTGTTACACGACTATGCACACAAGACTAGTCAGTTTATGGACAAATATCTCACTCAGCAACTTTCCGACACTGATCTTGATTGACTCCATATGCAATACATATTCACATCACTTCAGTTTCACTGTTTCATTTTGCACTTAACGCTGTCTTCGTCAAAACCACATCTCTGTGTATAAGATATGCATTAGTTTCATACATCCACCAAACCATGCTAAATTCTGCACAAATTCAAAGTCGCTGAGAACATGAAGCCTTCACTGACCAGCAGTTCAGGAGGACCATCCTCCGCATCCTCTGCCGACTGATCTTCACCAATCTTACTGTTCACACACACAAACAGCACATGCACTGACTTGGCACACCGACTCAGTCACGTGACTCAACATCAGATATGTCCACAACACTCCTCAAGTACAGCAATGACCGTGCAAGGACTGGAAAACTGACACCACCGTCCCTCCACCTGTTCAGTAATACAGAGGAATTTTGCCACCTCTGCATAATGGGAATTTTTCAGCACCAGCAATGCACTATATACTGCACACAGACCAAATGTCATCCGTACGTTACTGTTCACTGAGATGGTATGGATATGAAATGATGAGAATGAATTGATAAAAAGACTCCACACAATACATGGAGTGGATGCAACTGATAACAATTCACGCTGAACACATCAGGCAATGAACTGAAGAACTGTAAGTGGAACTGAAACTGTACAAACATGTTTGATGTTTTTTCACTTTAATGGGACACTACATAAAAATTTTAAGACTTGACTAACAGTGTACTAATTCACAATCAATTATCAGTTATAACCGTTTTGCATTACATGTAGTTAACTACTGTTAGTCTGTTTGGCTTTTGGCATGCGGACAGTACTTGTGCTGGCAGGCAGATTTACCGACTGTCAGAGTGTTCGGTGGTGTCATTATGCACTTATATAAAACTATGGATATATAAAACATAGTCTATCAGTCCCTAAATTTTGATATAACAAGTGATGATGGCAAGTCAGAGATTTAAATTTCTTCAGTGCATCTGGTACTGTTGAATCCAGTCATCACGGAATAAATTAGTAGTAGTTGTATGTGTAGAATAAATGACATTAACGAATGACTACCTCAGATCCCAGACATGCAGTCGCCTGTCAGTGCCGCTTGATGCCAGGATTGTTTCATTGTGCGGAGACCACTGAACCTACACACAGACCAACAACTTTTATCACAGTTCTCAATTACATACTTCCACACACTCATTCACTACTCATTCATTCATTTCACTAGACTGTTGAAAGCGAAATCAACAAACAAATCTGCATGCATTCCTGCCCGGGACCCGTACAAGGCTAATCCACACAGTGAACAAATAGCTTGTCAGACGTACATACTAGTAACACAACCACACACACATCCAGCTTGAGCAACAAAATGCGTTAATTTACCTGGAAAATCTCGTCTTTGTGAGATTCAAAGGAATGCAGTTTAAGCTTCAGATTTCGAAGATCCCATAATGCAACAGTCTGAACAACACACAGTAATTACACACTATTAACAGTGTTGTTCCTCTTTAAACAATTTCTCACCATGCCAAACAGTCCACAGTTTCAGAAACTGCCATACTTAACAACTGCTGTACATGCAGAAATGTTTTTGTAACATTCTCCTAACACTATCATCAACTTCATGATCAACCACTGTCCCACTATGCACAATGTCATCGTCATGTCTACTCAGTGTGCTAATTTATATTTCGGCTAGAAGACGGACTTCAATGCCCCCAGTGTCGATGTGGATGCCTTTGCCACCTCGACGACCTGCTGTGACCTTGACATTTCACCTTTGACCTCTAGAATCTAACCAGGTCATCAGTAAGGGCTAGTGAATATTCCATTTAAATTTCATCGAGATTGCGCAAGCCATTCATGAGATATCATGGTAACAAGATCTGTCTGGATGAACGAACGAATGGAGAGACGGACGGACAGCCCGAAAACACAACACCTTCAACAACAATGTCGGGTGGTGAAGCCATAAAAATGGGTAAACACGAAAAAGTTCAGCGTATACTCGAGTAAAACTGTGATATGTGTTATGACTCACCTTGTCAGCAGATCCTGTCGCAAGAATGAATTCACTGTATGGGTTGAATGACAGACAGTTGATTTCAGCTGTGTGTGCATCCACCGTGTGTGTTGCCTTGCTAGTGTTAGTACATCGTGTGTCCCAGCTGCAAACACACACATCCACTACACACTAACAACTTCAATAAAAAACAAAAACACGACATCCTCGAAGTCGATTACATCTACATTTTATTGTTTACACAGGAGATAATTGCTTTTAACAGTTTGTTTACTTGTTTGTCTCCATTATGACTTCATCACAACAAAAAAGGCCATAAATGCAAGTGTTGTACCGCTTGCACTTTTAGGCATACAAATCAAATAAAGTGATGCGTCTATGTGCTCTGCACTCTTAAACATACAGGTACATACTAATCATTATCATATATTGAAACTCACAAAAACAGACTCCCAGTCCAATAGCGTTCCTGCACTGTCTTATTCCCATTTCACTGGAATAAACTTAGCATTCCTAAGGTATTCCCACAGGATTTTACTGTTGTTACTCACCCCTGCCAATCACTAGCTGAGACAACCAGAGAAAATGCACTAGACTGCTGAAAGCAAAATCAACAAATGAATCTGCGTGCATTCCTGCCCGGGAACCGTATGAGGCTAATCCACACAGTGAACAAATAGCTTGTCAGACGTACATCATTAGTCGTTGGTCGTCAGACACTGAACCAAACAACGACTCGTGAAGCAGGTGCCACGAGACATCCTGCAACAGACCACCCACATGGTTCAGTAATGGCATTCAACTGCAATGATGTCTTGGCTCTGTACCAAGTTGCCAGCCTGCACTTCATTAACAACCTATTCTGAAACACATCCAGAGATAAGATGATGCCAACTGCTGCAATGCAACATCATGACCAGCAAGCCAGCACCGGCTTGTGAAAAACTAGATAGTTAGTTAGTCAGAGTTTAACGTCCCCTTTCAACACAAATATGGCTATATCAGAGACAAAAGGTCAAGGGTGGAGAGCTATCCCTACCCAGTGAAAGAAGGCCAGCAATATATTAACCTCAACCCTGGCCGCCTTTTTGTTCAGCAGCCACCCAAAAAGGTAAGGGGTTCGAGAGGCTCATTTAAATTATTACGCTAGGACCTACAACAGGGGAAGACAACTATTGCATCACAAGACTAAACTAAACCAAATACAACAAAACACCAGAATAAATTTTAACTTAGCAATACAGATAACACTAAATTGACAAAACCCAGGTTCGATCGCCTCCTACGATCTCCCGCCTGAAAATGGAGTGGTGACTATTCTGGTAGAAAAGGAAGGGATGGACAACAGAAGAAAATAGGTAAAGCAATCAAAAAAAGAAAACGGGAAAAAGTAAACAGAGCAAAAAATGAAGTGATTGGATAAGGGATGAAAAAGGCAGGAAAGGGGGTACCCCGACCTCAAGCGTGGTGTAAAAAAACTAAATAGCAAATACATTCCACATGGTATTCTTTTCAAATGACGTAATGTTGTATCCATTTGGGGACATACTTCTGAATTGAATTTCTGAATAACAAAAAATATTTGGCAAAGACAGAATTGTTGTTAATTATTGTAGTTTACAGTTAATCTGGTAACCACAGTGATGAAGATTACTGCAGCTAAAATAATGCCATCACACCGATGGCCACCATTTCATCCTCCATGACATGTTCGAGTTGGTGCCTGGACATCATGCAATACCTGCTTAACAACAACACCAAACAACAGTCTCAGGTGTGACAAGTGAAACATTGACCTCGACGACTGAAGTGTGACCAGTGAATACTGTCAATGCATTGATGACTCGACCTTCCTTCGGCGTCGTGTTGATATCCCACAAACATATTGTCTAAACAGCATTAACCACACAACTAATAACTAGCAGTGGACACAAATGATATATGCATGTACATAATTATATATACTGTGAGGCATAATTTTCTAACTCCCAAGTGGCAACTGGCAAAACTTTGTTACTATGCTGTTTTTCCGTATAAAATTCCAACACTATGCATAAAATAATGCAGATTAATGATGCATGCAATGTTGCTAGATTTGCCCGCGTTACTTACTGGCTTTACTGTGTACTGTAAGTAAGTAAGTAAGTACATGGCTTATATAGCGCCAAGGTCTTTAGAAGAATCAGGGCGAATGGACAAAGATATTCTAGGCAAGATGGGCAGCCGAAAGGAGATGGGTTGACTGAAAATAAAAAGACTTTAGATGATGTATGAAAGTGTTTTTGCCAGGTTGTGCAGAAGCATTACTTAGGTGAAGTGGAAAAATAAATCATAATTTGACTACCTGCTCTCTCTGTAACATTACTTCCAAAAATTATTTTTAAAAACGGTTGATGTATGTCAAAGTTATAGTAAGCCAAAGGAGTGTCGTTTTTTGGGACACACTGCATGTGCCAGTGTATATGTCTGGACAGAACTGCTATAGCAGTATCTCACGCTCTCAATAGCTGTGCTATATTGATGGCTATAAAGAAAAATAGCCCCGTATGGGACTGGCGGTCGACTCCTACTTACTGCCGACTTCAAAGTCACGTGACACAAAAAGTAGGACAAAATAAAAAATCCGGCCCCGATAAGCTTTAGGTATTGCCCTCTAATTTAAGAATCCTTGGTCATTAGCAAGCCCCATTATAAATGGTGGAGGAGATAGCCTTTGAAAATGGCCGAATTTCTGACTTTCAAGGGCCCGTGACCTTGACCTTGGATTGGGTCATACTGCATACTGTCATGTATCGCTCGTCGACCTCTACATACCAAATTTCATCAAAATGGAAGAAACTGTTTGTGGACGGATGGACGTACGTACATTTTTTACACCATTAAATCGACTCGGAGGAATCGACCTAATGAAAAGATTTTTTTAAAATTATATAGTCATTTTTGGTAACTGTCTAAGATCCCTAGAATGAATACTATAATTTTAAACTAAATAAACCACACAAAAATGTCTAGAGGCAATTGCTGGCACAGCAATAGCAACATGTCTGTCATAGAAGCAACTAAAATCATCCACAAATCACAGTAACACCATGGTGCTGTCACAGCAGCACCGAACTCAGCAAAGTCACAAGAATAGTGAAATTGTCTGTTCAGTGAAGCAGCCATGACTTCAATGCCGCCAGCAGAAACAGAGAAAAATCTTTTCTTGAGTACTAAAAATAGATGTTGTCTGTTTTCGTTTCTTTTGTGAACTTGTGAAGATAAAAATGAAAATAATGCAGTTCAAGGTTATTACATAGCATTCAGACTGAGTTAAGAAAAAGTGTTGATTAGTTAACTTCTCGTTTGCCGACATGTCTTTTTTGTTTACATCAATTACCTACGGTATGTCTATTTTTTACAACTCTGCTGCTTCTGCTGTTTTCCGTCCAGTGAGCAAGCACTGACTTTGCTACCACCAACAAAAAAATGCTGGCAGTCTAGATATGCTCCATGACAACAACATCACCACCGGCATCTAAACCAAGCAGAATAGAAATCAGAATTCACTATAAGCACTCATTCAATATGACAAGTGATATAATGACAACCATGTAGTTTAGACACTGTCATCTGGCTGACAACACAAGTACAGTGCTGCTCAAGCTAGTAACTGAAAGACACTGATAACCGTTCAAATCTTACATGATCATCAGACGCACTCAACAGATGCCCGTTCACGTTAGGATTCCACGACAAGCCATAACTTCATACACACGCATACATCACAGCAGTCTGCACCATTTCAAACTTATACACAAGCCTGTAAAATGCACAGAACTGTCGGCATACAAATTGGCCCCAAAGCTGGCATTATCAAGACACAGCAATACAGCTGTTCAGTTGACGATGCAAGAATCTTGCATCTTCAAGAATCCAGCCAATAGTATGCATTGCACTGTAACAGAATTGGGTGGCTCGGTAGTCTAATGGTTAGGATGTTGGCCTTGGAAAATGATGGTCATAAATCCAACTAACGGCCGCTGCACTGTCAGGTAAGTTGTTCACACTCATGTGCCTCTATCACCAAGCAGTATAAATTGGTACCGACCAAACGGCAGTAATAAGTCATGCCCTACGGCTGGGAAGGTAACGTTGGCCATGCGTCATAGACTTAGTGGTTTATCCACTATAGGCTCAAAGCCTCAGTAACAGAGATGAGCACAATGCCTATGCTCCTTTGGAGTAAAGCATCATTACAATTTTACAGTAACAGAATGGCTCTATGTTTTGAGTTAAGGTTTTATGTCCCACCCGACACAAAATTAGAGACATCTTTCCCAGCCAATCTCTTGGCTTAGTACTGAAAAACAATCTAACAAAACAACATGCATCCGTAACAAAATATACTACAAAACAAACTTAAAAAAACTAAAGCCAGGTTTCATAACCTCTTATGACCTCTGACCTCGAAATGAAATGGGCTGATTCTTAAGTAAGGAAGTAAGGACTTAAGTAGGCAAATAAACAATTTATATAGTGCCGGAATCAACAAATAAATCCAGGCACATTACAGCCCAGTAACCCATACGAACAGATGGCTCAGGTCTTCCTTCATCGACTAGTGTACTGCAAATAATACACTCTAAAACAAAAAATTAAAATGTGATACATCTGCATATATTCACGACAGCAGACAACACGGACGCTGGCATAGAAGAGCCTTTTTGAGCTGGGAGCTTCATTATGTATGGATGCAGGCACCTGCGGCATCCGCAGACTGAGAAATCAGTCAGTTAATCAAGAAGGTAAGGCCAGCAGGTGATTTTCATCAGTTGGAGCACTTCATGCTGTGACAGTGTCAGCTCAGTGACTGCAAGTGCAAGTCAGTGCAAGTCATATATCCTTGTTCTGCAGCCGCAGTTGCCAACACGCAGCAACTCTCTCGATGGAAGATATGTAGTTTATTAGAAGCATTCATCAAAACAACTGACAACATGATCGCAGTTTTTTAGTAAAAACCCCGACTAAAAATAAAAGCTAAATATACATACGTACTGCATCTCTAAAACTATACATATACTGGTTTTACGCAACAATCATGAGGCTGATGATACCCTTCCTTCTGGTGTCCTTTCAATCTGAGGTCTGGACGACATTCGCCACTCGGATCTACAACCACAAAAGATAACACAGTCATTGACCAACCTTGTAGTCTTCAGCTGTTGCCAGCAGGTTTATGACTTCCTGTCCTATTTATCAGCCCAGTTTTTTGCCCACACTTGCACAACTAGGGGTGTAATTCAACATGGCCAAATTTCAACCCACTGGTGCAGAAGTAGAAGTGTGGACCCTCAAAACTGTAAAATTTACGAAATATGGGAAATGCCCCACTGGGGTGTATCCCTTGCACCATTCTTACAAAATTTTCAGCTTTTTGGTGGGCAGTTCCATTCAATCCATGTCTTAAATTTGGCCAGAATTGCTCAATGGGTTCCAGAGTTATTTGGGTTTAACTTCGGGGAGGTACATCTTCCCCCAAATTTTCAACACCCCCGAGTGGCATAGTATATGTAGTATACGTCAGATCAAAAAAACTTCCAAACGTGGAAGAATGGTACAGACCTCCTCTAACACCAATTCACCATGCTGCATATGGTGGGGCTTAGACTCTGGAATGGTGTTTGTTTTTTTGTTAGTCACACTACTGAATAGTAAACTTTGTGAACACAATATTGCCATTAAGCCGTTTGAACTCAGAAACAATTTTAATACCATGGGATACAGGAAGGTTTGATTTGTACTTGTTTATTCATGTTCAGCTTTGCCTCTATGCCGACAGGTGGTGTCACCAGCGAATATTGAAGTTAAAAATACGGACAAATTTGAGGTTTTTGCATTCCCAAGGTGACATGATTAACTGATTCAGGTAAACATGACATGAAAGCATACACCATGGGCCCACTCATGTGTCAAATTTGGCTGTGATCTGTGAAGAGGTTGGATACAGGAGATCCAGACAATTCCAACATTGGTCAAAATTGTGGTTTTTAACCCCATGGGACAAATCTATACACCGATCCAAGTGAAATTTGGCGTGGAAGAACACATCACATGTTCACTATCACATACTAAATTTGGCCCCAACCAGTGAAGGGTGGCTAAAGGAGCCCCAAGCGTATGGTGTTATGGTATTTAGGTGTTTTTTTGCCATAAAGGGGTGCCAGTACATGCCAATCATGCTGACATTCACCGTCAAAGAATACAACATGAGATCATTCTCGCATGCCAAATTTGGCCCTGATTGGCAGAGCAGGAGTCCACAAAGTTCAGAATTTGGTCAAAATTGTATTTTTTCTCCATTTTATTTTTTTAACCCACATGATAACATTTGGCAGGGATGACCACAACATGCACTATGCGAAATTTCCTTGGATGGTGATGAGTAAAGGAGGCAACAAAATTAAAAAACTGCCAGTTTTACAGCAACTCAGCGATGCTTACAGTTTCTAGTTTTCACTATATGTAATCTTTTCCTACATATTGTTGGTTAGCTTTTCATTCTTTCTCCTAAAATATCCTTTAGCAAACGATCATAGTTGGGATTTAATCTCGATTTGTTTTAATATTCAAAGCGCCAATTATAGAATTAAAAACCGGACTCGGTATTTGTTCACTTCTAACACAAACCGAGAACTGGGCTTACAGGCTAGCATGATGGAATGATGACCGATGGACAGCAGTGTACTGGTGGGTATAACATTTACAGGGGACCCGCAGAGTCGGGGGGACCAAAGTGACTGGCAAACCATGGGAATAGAGAGAGCCATGAAGTGCAAGCATGTACTCACTCGCACTCTATTCGCATCACTCAACCACCAACAGAGTGCATATATGGCACTCTGTGTGCCTTGAAGCACCTAGCCAACTCATCAGTCACCAGTCGCTGAATTTACAGTGCTGTTATACCAACTTTGGGCATGGGATGATGATGGGAAGAATGTATAACCCCGGTGCAGGCCTCTAATCGTTGTGCCCTTTGGCCTGACCATGTGATACAGCACGCGCACATGGATCGTCACCTGGCTGCCCGTGTCCTGCCTGACCACCCACACCACCGACGGCCCCACTGCGACTGGTGGCCTGGGCGCCGAGGCGCCGAGTATTTCTCATTTGACAGCGGCGACGTCCTCACGACAGTTGTCACATTGCATGCTGCTTACGTGGGATAAGGGTTTTTGTAAAGCTGCATCTGACTCATGCATGGATGTGCGGAGCAGCTTCGTGAAGCTACGTCTACTCAGTAATCAGCAGTGCAATTGGAAATTGAACGGTCCTATTCTTAAGGAAGCAGATAGGGAACTAAATTAAGTAGACATGCTGCATGTCCAATTAACTGAGTTGCATGCAGCACACCAAAACCTGCCTTTCCCGCCTAATCGAGCCCTCCCTCTAAAGCAACACCAATACCAGGGCAGGTTGTCATAATCTTTTCTAAATAAAGCACAGCAAAACCTGCCTTGTTACTTACTTACCTACTAATAACTATGGAGTCCTCTATTTCACATTGTTTTAACATTATGGGGTGGTGCAAATACGCCCACTAGCGGATAAAATTTTCTACAGTAGTAAAGCTACTGTGCCCAAAATTTGAGCTTTCTATCTTAATTACTTCCTGACGTATGAGGGGGTCCCAAAAATCCAACATTGTGTCGTGGTGTTGTAAAAGCGCCACCTAGCGGAGAAAATTTTCATCTATGTTAAAGCTCCTATGCTGATCAATCCACATAACAAATTTCAGCTTTCTCTCTGAAAATTTCCACACTGTGGAAGCTCCTAATCATATGTATTCACGTACTAAACGTCAGCTTTCTAACTCAATTACTTCCTGAGATATGGACTGGAGTCCTCTATTTGCCATTGGTTTAACACTATGGGGCCCCAGAAATGGTTTTTTCCACTAGATCTGGGTTTTTTATGTCTTCTGGGTTACTGGGTATGTTTTGGCTAAATCAGACAAAATGTGGGTTTCTAAGGCACTGCGGTTTTCACCGCATTTTATTACCAGTATACTGACAACACTAAATTTAATGGCACTGAAACTGCCGTTGTGATAATATTTATTTTGCTATTATTTCATTTATTTCGCACAACATTCACCACTTTGTACATCTATAACTCCATCTCTCTTTCACTCCCGGCTTAAAACCTACCTCTTTCACAAATCCTACCC
>Ga0209780_1004089_pt1 | contig 11140 bp, 6 predicted proteins | sample WorMetexBAHAMAS2_FD_187384 | JGI IMG/M metagenome (GOLD analysis project Ga0209780, IMG submission 187384) | Marine gutless worms symbiont microbial communities from Max Planck institute for Marine Microbiology, Germany - Inanidrilus exumae... | ecosystem: Host-associated > Annelida > Digestive...
TTCTATAGTTTCTATACTGGTTTCAAAGTATCCAGGGGTTTAAACATTTATTTTTAATTCTAAGCCTCAGAAATTTGTGGCACTGTCTACAACAGGGGGACAACTTCAGTTTGGAGCCCGACTTCGCAACTCACGGACGTCATCACTCTTCGTTTAACGAAAGTTTCTCTAAAATTCTCTTGACTGCGTCTCAAATGAATCGAATGCTCAGTCGCTAGACAGCACAGGCAGGTGTGCATGGATATGATACGCAAAAGGTGAGCTTTCAAATGGCGCTTGAAGATTCACGGGTGGGCATGTGCCCATATAACCCTTGCCTATGCGGGATATGTACAAATTCGATGAGTTATTCGGGGTATTTGATTATTAATGCCGTGAAACGTCAAATTTCAACGTTCATTTATGGACGGTGCTTCAGCTTAGGGGGGGGGGACTTTGTCCCCCAGACCTCCTACCGGGGTTCTATCCCTGGACCCCACTGGGGACTTCCGTCCCTACGCCCACCCTACTTCCAAACCCTAGCTACGCCACTGAGAAGAGGCAGTGCATTCCCCACTGTAGGGAAAGGTAACTGAAAGATCTGTTGTCAAATTCAGTGGAGAACTGCGGATAATCGAGGACACTGATTAGTCGAACGAAGAGAGCGGCTGATGGGCGTGCACTAATGTGAAAACGTGCGGGTAGTTGTCTCGCAGTGGCGAGTAAGCTTACTGAGTACTTTGTACGTAAGGCTATCTTGTGGGTGATTCTAGAGTGGAAAGATAGCAGTGTAATTCAAAGAGAAGGGTACACAGTACAACAAAACGGCGTTGAAATAGGCTATAAGTGTTGCACGTTTTCAGTGAACGCCGTTGATAACTCACCTGCGATGAGTAACATTTCTGACGACAAATGCTGGAGACCGTATCGGCGGAGACGACAGTTGCAGATGTTACAATCAGCAGCAGCAGCAGCAGCTGAGACAGCGACGACGTGATATGAACGGTTTGCAGACGAACAGTTGGAATCCGTGTGCGCCAATGTTGCATCCAGTCAGCGCGTTTCAGTTGACGCCGCCTTCCAAAGTCCATTTTTCTACATTACCATCAACGCCGGCCTTTACGAAGCCGATTAACGCTGATCGTTTTATTGGCTGAACGATAATCGCGCATCCGCATCCAGCGGATACCTCTGCAGCTCGACAACTGCTGCTGTATCAGGCGATGCAACGGCGACGCGCAGCGGCAGGTGCCCGTGAAGTCACCACTTAGCGCTTCCGAGAACGGACGTCTCTACCGAGATTTCCACCGTTTTGCTTTATACCCAGTCGGAGTAGTCTTTGTCGACATATTAAGAGCAATGATTTGTGCATCATACAAAATTCTGATTCAGTGAAGCTGAACATTTTTATATTATTCGCAAACTCTTATAGGCCTAAGAAAAAAGCCAATACAGTCAACTAACGGCCCAATGATCTGCACTCAGTGAAACAAATAACCTAACTCCCCGTATTTAAAAATCGCAATGCAGCGAATGTCATACTAAAATGTGTCTCAAAAAAGAATACACTTGACTTTTGATGATAACTTCGGCAAAGTCAAGACGATAGCTAGGCAAGTACTGCACATTAGGCTAAGTCTTGAATTTATGAATCTGTTATACAGAATTTCACCTTACAGTTATGGAATATTCATACCGTAGGAGTCGCGCGGTCCCTCTGCAGACTACTAGACATAGTGATCGTAAATTGTCCATAGTTATGGCTTTTGTCAACTAATTTTACGCAATGCGCCCCGGAAACTACCAAATTCGGTAAAATAAAAATAAGGGCCATTTTACCGTTCAAGATTATTCAAGGTCACCGATTTTGGTACCAATCGAATGCTCATATACGACTTCTATTAGTGATTAATACTAACTTACCTTCTATCTTGCACCGTTTCTAAGATAGGCCCCTATAGCCTTCGATAGCTAACAAATCGCTATATTTGGCTACCCCTCTTGCGTTTAAACCTCCCCCCGGACGGAGGAGTTCCCCTAAGACGATCTCCGTCAAATTTTCCGTGGAAGTCAACGGATGGCCAAGGCACCAAACGGCGAAGAAACGCCGAAAATTTCAACCGGCTGAGTAGGGTGCACGAACGTTACAGATAGACAGACGGCAGACAGACGGACGGGCGATAGCATATAGCGAACGTGAACGTGAGTTTACGTTAGCTAAAAACTGATTAATTGTGATGGTATTAGTAAACGTTTAGCCGCTATTAAAAAGTTTTGACTTTCGCAAGGTAGTGTAGCAACACAGTTAAGGTAAGGTGGAAGACCCTGCAACAGTTACATGGAGAGTTTCATTGGGAATGTGTCAATGAAAAAAACTTGAAAATCGATCAAAAGTCAAGTGTATTGTTTTTAGACAGTGTATAAGCCAATTAAACAAACTGAGTTGCTACTGTGATGATCTCGTAGGCGACACCCATTCGTGACTATCGACCTGTAGTAAATTAAATTTGCACAATACAAGATGTTTTCATCCATATACATTACCGGGTACTGTTTTCTGCGTTTCTTTATAGTATTATGATATTATTGCATTCAAGACAGTAACAATGTACAATGTGAATATTCTGCAGGCGGATAACTAAACAAATATGCCATTTTTGTCGTACCGGTATACCCGAGTTACCTCTAGACGATTTTTTTCCCGATCAAGCTGTTCATTACCGTTCATCACGTAGGCTGTCAATTTCTTTTCTTCATAACTGTTTTGACACTTAATACTTTACTTACGATTATCGAAAAAAACTCGAATTGTTTAAGTTCAGCAACTGAGTCAGTTCGACAGCTCATGTTTTCGTTGTAGATGACTTTAAATTGGCGCGTTATGAATGGATGATTAATTCAACGGTCACCATCTCACCACAGTAGCCTATTTCTGCTATCAAATGTTTATGTAATTAATCAGCTCTATGAGTTGTGCGTTTTAATACAAGTATTGACTTCCGAATTTTTGCTGATCTATGCAGCAGAATGTATCGACAGTTTATTCATTAACGGAAGCCGTTCTGCGTCGTTCGATGCGGCCGGCGGTCCAGGGTTTCACATATTAGTGTGTAATTATATCCACTGTGCGTCGGGCGGGCTGAAACGGAGACGAGAGCGCGGCAGAAGAACAGCAGCTGTTGAGCTTTCTCAGTAGTCGTCGCGGCTGAGTGCAGCAGCAGCAGCAGCATCTCTGATTTATGAACGCCAGCCAAGCCAACCCCGCCGTTCAGCCCGCGCCGCCCACATCGCCGTGCCCGCCCGCCGTCAGTTCGTTGTCTACGGTCGCCCTATAGCTACCGGGCGAGGCACGCCTCCGCCACCGCCACCGAGGCGCCACAGCTGACCGACAAGAGACACGCAATCCACGGACAGAAGACGCCGTGGACTCGCGAAACAGATCTTTTTGCCACTGGCTCTGCGTGGTCGTCGTCGCCTTGCCGATGAAGCCGTCAGGTTTCACTATAAGCTTTCCAGGCGTCACTGCCGCCACCCGAATGAGTGAGTACTCGGAGGCAGATACAGTTAGAGACGGCAAACGAGAGAAAATAAGCTCAGCGGAAAAAAGGGCGCGTTAATAATTACCACACCAGCTGCTACGAACTCATACTTCTTACCTGATTGCATAGCGGTTTCGACAGAATTTCGATAAACCTCGTGTACAAGAGCAAGCTTGTCCACAGACAGCAGCGTTTGTCGCGGTTACGTAATGCAGGTCCATCTGTTACTTGCTATAGACGAGACCTAGAATAAGAAGAGACCGGGTTTGCATGGCCGCCGATTCGGGATCACTGCGTCCACGTCGGATTCACGTTGCGTCTACGTTTGATCTACCGCAGCGCTGGAGCTTGTCGTCGAACCAAAATTCGTGTTCGTCCATTTGTCACTGGACTCGTCATTGATAGTTGTTTCTACGAACAAGTGATCAAAGAATTTCGACAACAGGCAGCATCGCAGGGGTCGATTTTTCACAAAGGAAAATTTAATAATTCATCTTTATTCACCTCGAAACGATAGAAAACAGAAAAAAACTTAACTATGCAAATAACACAAGTAATATCTTATCTAAATCATGCCACTGTTCCAGTAAATCTGTCATGTCGCTTTTTCAACAACACGCTTGCAATTCACAACCAAAAGAACTCTGACAATATTTCACAATCTCCATATCAGATGTCTTAAATAATTTCATGAAAAAATATGTTAAACGTAAAATCAAGAGAATTATGGACTTTTATCTAAATTACACACTTCTAATGCACACAACAACACAGGCAAACAATTTTGCTTTAATAACTGCACTATAACCTCCTCAGAGGCCAGTCTACCTACTGTGACATCGGCCAGTCGGGAACAATGCAGTCGGCTGCAGCAGTCGCGCTAATGCTGTTATTGATTTGTTTGCTGCATACACCGCAGCAGTGACTCACAATGCTTTTCAGTGCCTCGGTGGGCTGGACAACCCCCAAAATTTGCCCGTTCCACTAGGAATCTTGGCATCTCGATTGGTTCAGCCGTTTTGCAGGGCTCACCCACGTGACATTATACAACAGTGTACACTAGTCCGTAGTAATGATATCGGTGTCCAGCAGCTGCTTCTGAATCACAGGCGGATTTAAGGGGCCAAGGGCATGTCCTCCCAACATACCAAAAGTCGCCCTTTTCCAATGAATTACAAATTGCAAATTACGCGTGCTTTATAGAATAAATACAACGGACTCTTCTATATAATATCTAGCGCATTGTTGATAAGTTTACAACACACATCGACATGCGGCGCCTCACGTTGTCTTGCGTAGCGCTTTGGCGTGAACGCGGCTTGATATCAGTCTGCCATATTTTGCAAAGTCTACCAAACAAGCCACTTTATTTTAACTTTAACTGCCGTTTTCCTGGTGGACTTTTACATCTTATGTACCGATAGAAACAAGAAAGAATACAACGCAGCGGTCAGCCATAGTCATCCCGAACTGTAGACAACATTGCCGCAATTTATGACACAGTTAAGATGAAATTGTAAATTTTATAATGTTCTGTAGAGTATTCACTCATGTTTCCATTGGTACAAAAAGCATCAAAATCCTCCAAGAAACACGGAAGTTATAGTCAAAAATAAAGCGGCACGTTTTTGTAGACCACGGTATATAGACCTACACTGATAGATCCAGCCAACAACACGCTGGAGACTAGATCCATTAGCCTATACGTATAGACTGTAGACGGCAAGGTGCTGTGACGCTAGTATGTTCGCTTTAGCTGCCAAATACCACAATAAACCTGACATTGTTCGTTCTAGTGTTGCACGTATTAAGGACAGTTTTTGGTTTTATTTTTCTGAGTTAGTTTAACTTGTGTTATTCGTATTTTTGTATCTTTTTGTAGTGTTGTGTGTGTTTTGTCATGTATTTTATTGTTCATGCTGCATTCGTGTGTATTAAACCGACGATGATTACAGAATTCACTTGCAAGTCACACAACTGAGCAATCAATCAATCAATCAATCAATCAATTAATCAATCGATCAAGACTTTAATATAAGTTGACAAACCGCAACGAGACGGTAAAATAATCACATTAGCTAAAAACGAGATTAAAATAAGATGAACAATGTCCAACGATATACACACATACGATGAATGCGAATTCAATAAACGTCTTTAATAATCATTCTGGTTATAAAATTTCTGTCTGTGATTGATAAGCCTTTTGCGGTTAGCGCGAGATTGTGACGCCTTAGCCTGGGGTTATATTTAATTTTAACGTATTAAACGGTGTAGAACGTGGTATTTGTCGTGTAAAAAAGATTGTCGTCGTGAGCAGCTCTTCAGTGATGCCGTTTGTCTATAATGTAGACTGATGATAGGCTTCATCGTCTGCTGCTTCAGAATCTCACGCAATATCGTCGTACCAATTCTAAGGCCCGTTCACACTGCCGAACTAAACTGAACTGGTTTGAGTTCAGTTCGGCATCCGGTGTGAACTCAACTATAGGCGGATGCAGTGCGTAACGCCCACGTCGGCGCGTTGAAAACCTCACTGAAAACATTTCTGATCAGATAGACCTACTGACTGTAACACTGGGCCCTTAGATGCGCACCGCGGTAATCGTTCTGTCGAAGCAGCACCAATCTGACCCGCGTCACAGTCTGGTTTGTTGGATGCAAGCGCGGACCGATGCTGATTACATCATTTGCCGCTAATGCTCCGCCCTGGTAGAGATAGGCCTATGTGCAATTACAACAGGTTGATGATACTGACTTGTCTAGGTGGAAGACGCTGTGGAACGCCAGCGCTGACTGCTGCTCTCGTACGACAGAGATGTACGTGACCGGTCTGCCTAAAAATTGAAATCCACAAAGTCCCCTCAGATGCGATGTCGGCTAAATAAAGAAATCCACGAAATCCACAAACTGTACGAAATCCACATATTATGTTTATCACTCTTACTAGTATATACCATTGTTTTATCATTGTAATTGCGGTTTGTCGATTATTATTAATTAACGAATATACGACATTGGCAGTCCACGAACCAGCAGCCTAATTGTTTTGTTATTGATATATTGTGAATGTGTCTGCTTTTTTTCTGTAGCGTTTAATAAACGCGTTAGTATAACTCTGACTGTCATCTGTCTCTACGCGTGTGTTAGATTTCAAGGTCAAAGATCAAAGTCGGTGGGGGGAAGTATATGCGCTCTACTGGACGCCTTTCTAGTTACATGAATTAAACAAAATCATTAACACTGAACAGTTATTTGCAAAGAGAACACGAAAAAGTGTCTACTCTCAATCCTCCCCATTTTACGGTATATTTCAACCATCCTAACAAGATTGATTGGGATTAGGCCTCCTGATCCAAAATCCACACCAGTAACAGTAGGCCGTGGGCATTCTGTCTCTTCTCCTCGTCCGGTATGTCATGTCGCTGAATTACGTAAGTATTTTGTGTCCCGTAAAACTCAAGGTCAATGCTCAGTGCTTGAGCCTAAAACGCAGCCGTTATCTGTCTTCGTTAAGCACAACAGGGTATAGGGCCTAAAGCATGCCGTGCGATAGCAGATTGCAGCTGTATCCAGGACTCATCGGCTACATTGTAAACGCTTTGTCAGTGCTCGCTGGCAATGAAGATAAACACTTACAGCACAGTGCAGCTTCGCAGGCGAACACACCTGTTAGGACGTCACGTGACCTTTCCCGTCGTTATTGAGGTGAGCTTGGGCGGACCGCGCAGAAACAGGTAGGACCTGGAAACCTTTTCATGGCGTCAGTTGCGTCCCATTCATCATCGTCATTATTGCACGCCGCGGCGATCGCACTGCAGTCCGACACGCCAGCCTACTAGACAGGCCTGACTGACTCTACACTACAGCAGACGTTAATTGAAACGACAGGTGCCGTATCGTGGGCACTAGGGATGCACGCGACTTCGGTAGCTCTCGTCAATTTTGAAACAAATCGTGAACATATAACACAACAACAGTGTCTATCTAACAAACTTATCAAGTTTAAAGTTTAATTTTTAGACCGCATCGCAGCAATAGTTAGATGCCGCCAATTGCGACAGACGGGAGTAGCGTCGTCTCTTTTATCACGTTCGTGAGCCCTGCAAAAACCGCTGAACCGGTTGAGATGGCGCTTGGGCCCAAGGAACCATGTATTGGATGAGGATTCAGATTCCCATGGGAAAGACGCAATTTTGGCGGTTGTTCGGCCCACTGAAAAACATTGCGAGTCACTGCTGCGGTGTACGCAGCAAAAGATAATGGCATCATCAGCGCGACTACTGCAGCCGACTGCATTGCTCCTGACTGGCCGGTGTCACATTGACTTTACCACAGCGAAAAATTTGCCCATGCGATACGGCCTCTCGATAGAATTCTTTGACCACTTGTAAAATGCTGATGGCTTCGTGTTCCCCAGGGGCAGTGGGGGACACGAAGATCGAGCGCCAACGGCACGAGTCGGCGAGGACCGATGCGTCGAGGGAAGTAGGGTCTGGGGAGGGGTTCCCCCTCTCTAGCAGGGAGGGTCTGGAGAGGGGACCGTGCCCCATCCCCATTTTTTTAATTTTTCGCATGTAATGGTAATTTGGTGGAGGGCCAGTTTCTCTCCATGGTATTCAGAGTTTCGGACGTCCATCAAATAAAAGGACACATCTGTAGCACACTGCCATTACCAATCTGCATTTTGCACGGCTTCACAAAACGCCGATTCCCAGCCAACCCTTCTTATCTTTGCATAGCCTACCATGCACCACGTACAGAATCACTACATACTACACAAGCCATCAGCATTTTAGCTATACTTATTAACCGGTGTTTATTTTCCACTCCACATGATTATGCAACGTTTACATCACTCCATGGTAAACGTATGCGCAGTAGCAGTTTTCATCGTCCGACGATTTGTTGTAAACACGGCTGGCCTGTTTGCCATGTACTTAACATCCTGTTGAGGTCCACTGTTTACGTGCTCAGAACGTCTTGATCACTTATTACGCTGGCTGATGCCGTTATTAATTTGTTTGCTGCATACACCGCAGCAGCGACTCATAATGCTTTTCAATGGGCCAAACAAACCCCAGAAATTGCCCATTCCCCTTTGGATCTTGGCATCTCGATCGCTTCAGCCGTTTTTGCACGTGTCACCCACGTGACCAACAGACAGACCATGCACGCTACTCCGTCTGTAGCAATAGGACACATCTTGTTATTGCTGCGATGCGGCCTAAAACTTCAACTGCTTGTGAAATTATAGCACAGTGTAGTACCGACATCGGTGTCCAACAGCTGTTTTTGTAATCATAGGTAGATTTAAGGGGCCAATGGTACGGCCTCCCAACAACCAAAAGTCGCCCTAATGTAATGGTCAGGCGTCTGTCCGTCTTTCCCGTCGACATACTCACCGTGACTCACAAGGGGCAGCATGCGACGCGGCCAGCGTGGATTTCGGCCCGACAGTGAGGAGGACCGACATACCTGTTGCATTTACTTTGTCGTTATATAGGCCTACACCGTGTACTTTTTATGAACAAACGAAATGACAACAATGACGCCTTTTTACCAACGATCACTGAAATCAACCCAGCCGGTTAATTGTCGTTAAAAACGGCATTAAATTGCGAATTAGCGTCATGTTATTTTGGCTCACCAGGTTCATATTCTGTACTTGGCGACAATTAAATTTCAAGCCAGCCACGGACAAATATATCTCGCAAACACAGCAGTCGTAACTGTCGATTTTCTTTCAAGTTACGTTTCATGCTGATGATAAAGCCAACACAATCACAATGCTAGCGTCATCAAAGCTCTCTGCATTTTTCAGAAATCAACATACCACCGGGTAGTTCACCTGACGAAACTCGAAAGTGCATACACGTAGCTGCTGCCAGCAGACAAAACAATCGTGCAATATCAACCCGACATCGATGTGTCTCGTCACCGTCTCACTGAAGGTAGACTCAGTTGGTTTGCAATTTAACGGCGCCTTCAACAGAATTTTGGTCATATCGCGCCTTTAAACTAATAATTTGCCGTGAAAACTTGAAGGTAGAATCATCATATGCACTGGCAAAATATCATTTACACTTGCAGCCGTTGTCAATATTTGCTATATAATTAAATTCTCCTAAAATGGTCGACCTCTTGTCACAAGTCCGACAAATCATCACCACGATGGTGCATTGTAATCAGTTCCCACCAGACGGCGCTGATCTCCAACTGTCTGCCCCGCCAAAGCTGCAAGATGACGGACCGGACACAAGGGTATTGCGTTGCGTCGTTCACCTTCCAGTTGTCGTCCGTACCAAATTACATTGCTCAGTGACAGAGGCAATGTGTTGCCAGAAAGAAACATCTCCGAGGTTGTTATGCAATGATGTTCTGACTGGTAGTTCAACACACGTCAGTCAGCATGTCAACAATCATCGGCCTAACGCCGTACCATTACGCCACTGATCTTTACTGCTCAGGAACCAGACACAATAGTCTACCTAAAACACTATGGCAAACAATACAGTTCTGTCTAAGACGGACAACAATCGCTAGCAGTGACAACAATAATAAACATTCACCAATACAGAATGCAGTCACTACTGAGCAGTGTTCGAGAATACGTATTTTTTAGATTTGAAAAACACGACTTTTTACATTTTTAAAAAACGGGTATCAACCTGTGTTCGAGAGTACGTATTTTACGTTTTTTTTCAAAATCCAAAAAAACATGACTTATGTTTTTTTTTAAAAAATTGCTGCACACGTTTTCCCGAAAACTGCTATTGAATACCTGCTTTCGTGAAAGTTGCCTTTTAACTGAGCAACCACAACCATTACCATCTGCAACGATGTGTTAAAATACTACTTTCTAACCAAAGGCATGAAAACTGTACAAAACTTACCATTAATGTTGACCACTGACAATACATTTGTGATAAATATATTCCCAGTGGTCACATTATTCATACGACAAAAGACGCTGTATAGACACACTTCGAAAATACTTTACCTTACATTTGAGTTTATATTGTATTGCACTGTACGGATAGTACTGTACTGAATGTTTTTTTCTTTTCTTCTTTTATATTTTTCTGCACTTGTTGCGAATACAGCTATAGATTGACGGATTAGTGTGGTTTGACGAAGATGGTGTTTTGTTAGATGAAATGCAAAGAAACGACAGACAGTAAATAATCCAGTGATTGAGTGAACAGTTTGTCCTAATCTACACAAAATAGGGTCATTTCAGCAGTACGTTCTCTTTCACAAGTCCAGACTGCCAACGAATTTTCAGCAGGCGGCAGCAAAGCCATCGATTACTCACTCGACGAAAAACAGCAAAAGCAGCAGAGTTCCAACAACAGACATTCCGTCGATGACTGATGTAAACTAAAACAAAAACAAACATGTCGGCAGACAAGAAGTCAACTAATCAACACTTTTTAAAATCAGGGTGAATGTTATGTAATAACTTTTAAGTGCATTATTTTCATTTTCTCACTGTCAAAAAACAAATGTTCCGTCATCTTTGCAAGTAAGCATAAGAACCTGAGCTACTGCAGAGAGACCGAGTGTCACTATGTTACTAAATTCGTGCTATGTTTCACATTCGATAGGTCACGTGACTC
>Ga0209780_1004090_pt1 | contig 11139 bp, 6 predicted proteins | sample WorMetexBAHAMAS2_FD_187384 | JGI IMG/M metagenome (GOLD analysis project Ga0209780, IMG submission 187384) | Marine gutless worms symbiont microbial communities from Max Planck institute for Marine Microbiology, Germany - Inanidrilus exumae... | ecosystem: Host-associated > Annelida > Digestive...
AAACGAGGTACAAATTCTGCAAATTTTGTGAAAATCGCTATGGGCTACTTAGATTTGAAATATTTACCCGCACCATATTTATAACCCCCAAAACCCCAAAAAAAGTCGCGTGAATAAGCATTTTCAATCTAAACTAGAATAATATTGAAACTCACATGTCTCCGCCGCGGTTCGAGCGATTTCTACGAAATTTGGCACACTGGTGTACTTATCACAACCTGCCCTGGTATTGATATTGCTTTAGAGGGAGGGTTCGATCAGGCGGGAAAGGCATGTTTTGGTGTGCTGCATGCAAGTCAGTTAGTCGGACATGCAGCACGTCTACTTTATTAAGGTTATGAAAAATGCTGTATTACGTTAAAGATAAAGACGGGACAGAGAGACGGACAAACGGACAGACGCCAGACCGTTACATTACTCTGACCGCTAGACGCGGCCAGCGCAATAAAACTCACTGAACAAAAATTACGTGGAGAGTATAGATTGCTGTAATGTCGTATACGCTACATTGAGACTAAGGATTTTATTTACTAAACTAATAACGGTGTATGTGGGGCCCAGACTTTACTGCTGAATTTGCCTCTCAAGCATCACTATACCCGTGCTGCCCAAAGTTGTATGCCCCAAAAGTCTAAGCACGCAGAGAATAGAAAGCTCTCTCTTAAGGTCGCACCGACCACTTCAGCAACATTACAGCTGATCGTGAATCTTCAGTATTTACGATTTCCAATTCACGTCTCCCTTTTCAACCACTGTCGGCTATCCGCGCAGTTGCTAAGCGCTTGCTTTCCTCCTGTAACATCGACCTTCAAACTTGACCTAGATAGTGTCACGATGAACCGGAATGCCAGAGATCTAGGCTAAAGGTCACTTGATACAAACGTTGTCCTGACACACAGACACACACGCACGCATCGAACCGACTACTCTACCTGGACCAATAGCGGACGCCCGACGACAACCATTAGTCTATCCGATCGACTGTAAGCGTACTTTCTGCAGACGTTGGCGTAGGTCGAAAGTGATTTCTCTCGGAGGCAGCGCTGGATTATTTTAGCAGCGGCGATAATAAAAAAAAACGAAGCTTGTCGACGACAGCGTCGACGTATTCGCACCGGATGACGCCGACGCGGTGCGCGCTTTTAAACGAAAACAACCGACGAACACAAGATTTCCGATATTTCGCTCGACACATGAGACACCGACAGCATTGATCATCGCATACGGTATAGGCTGCAGCTGCTGCGTCGCGCATACTACGAGCAATCTACGTCTATCTTATCCTACTCAGTTGCACTCGCCTTCTCTTATCACTGATCTGTATAGATTCACGCAAAAATTTACACAAGAACGTTGACTGAGCGTCTGTAAAACGCCTCAACGCCCTCGTGTATAATACGAGTAACTATTACGGACAGATTCTCTTTGACTGGGTGCTTACTAATTGCACACGTAACGCATCAGGTCGACTTTATTTTGCATTATAAATCGGTATTCTATTATGATTATAATTATGATTACTATTATTATTAGTATTTTTTGCGCCGATACTCAGTTCCCGGGGATTTAGAAATTACAAATAAAGAGAAGAAAATTTATAACGGTTGCAACTGACTAGCTGGCAGTGAACGTGTTTTGAAATGAGACCGCGTTCCCCCTTTGCTGTGCTATGGACATCTGCTGGAACAGGTAGGAGGTCTCTCTCTCGTCGCCTGTGATGTTTGTCGTCCGTCTTCCAATCTCCTTGACCAGTTCGACGGCTTGATGGTGCCAGCTTCCAGCCGTTTCGATGACCATTGGATAAAAAATGTGAGTACTGGTCAAACGGCTGTACTTGCTGGTCTTATTGGTAGCTGCGTGTTCTGCCGCCGCTCCTACTTCCCTGGCTGAATTGATCACGTGAGCATCGTCACAACCGTTCACGCTATCTCGACGAAATTTGACAGGATGGCACTGTGAAGCCCATTTACACTTTAAAATTTGATAGCTTTAAAACGGCTAATATCATTTTGGTAGGACTGAATCAGAACGTTAAGCACGCCCTTACCAGCGAGTTATGTGGGAAATCATTACTCAGTGCATATTGTGACTGTAGCATGGCATATCCTAACTGCCAAAAGCTAGCTCGATCCGTCTAGGCGTCTCAACAGAACTCCGACTTATGACGGACAAACGCACTGACACACGAGTAGGTAAGTGCGACCGCTGCTAAAGCCATATTAGATTGGTTACCACGAAGTCCTCATTCTGTCGTCCATTAAAAGAGTGGATACAGCGCGGGACCTTGGTGTCGTACTGGACAGCCACCTGACAATGTCAGCGATGTCAGCTCCGTATGTAGGTCATTTTGCGTCAGCGGCGTCCAGTCGCCCGATCACTGTCGGTTGATGCAGCCAAGACAGTCGTCCACGCGATCATTTCGTCGCGCCTGGACTATTGTAACTCACTCGTATACGGCATCACCAACAACCTGCTCCGGCGTCTACAGGCAGTCCAAAACGCAGCAGCACGCTTGGTTACCGGCACTCGAAGATGTGATCACATTACTCCGGTCTTGCCGCAGCTACACTGGTTAACAGTACGACAGCGGGTGGAATTTAAGCTCGATGTCCCGGTCTTCAATGCTGTCAACGAGCTGGCACCACAGTATGTGTCGGACGATTGCCAGCTCGCTGCCGCCTCCGGTCGTCGTCATCATCTTTGATCGTCAGTCAATTTCACTTGCTCAATTACGAGCATCAGTTCACGTCTCGGCGATCGGGCATTGTCTGCTGCCGGACCAAGAATTTGAAACAGTCTGCGTACACAAGTCCGTCAGCCTGATTTGTCACTTGACAGTTTTTACCGGAAGTTGAAGACGTATTTCGTTGTTCGAGTCATCAGTGCCAATAGTGACTGTTGCTTTTAGGCGTTGTGTATACATTCACTTACTTACTTACATCTAACCACCCAATTCGGTCCAGCAGCCGCAAAACACCGATCGCCGAAACTGTTACTTGATCATCGGACGACGCACCGATGTGTCGGTTGATCGGAGTCGACGCGTGCTGACGTCGGAGGTGAACTGACAGTCGTCTGCCAGGTACGCCGGTGCCTGGCCGGTCAGGCACTGAAAGACCAGGACGGCGATCTTAAAGGTCACTCGTTGACGCATGGGTAGCCAGTGGAGCTGTCGTAGGATCGGCGTGATGTGTTACGTAGTCGCGCGGCAGCGTTCTGGACCGATTGTAGACGACGCATCAGCCCTTCAAACACGCCATACAGCAGTGCGTTGCAATAATCCAGTCGACTGGATATAAATGGCTATTTTGTGTCTGTCTCTCTGCTGGCTGTGTACCTGAGAGCTGTGGTCGTTTATACACGTTCCCGATTCTTATAAGGACAAAAATGCGATTTTCTCAACAACAATCACTGTTGACTATTTTCGTGGCATTTCATCAGTCCTGTAATTTCCGATGTCTTTCAGCACTGCACAATTGACAGATTTGGCGATCATATCAACGATGACCAGTTTGGTTGTAAGAAACAATGTTCACACGCAATCTACACTCGTGACTCTATGTTGACACATGCAATTCAGGTTCTACTGTTAACATATTGTGTACTCTCGGACTCTCGGCCTATCAAAAGCACTTGAAAAGATGAGCCAATATGGCCTGCTAATATATTATACGTTAATGCAGAAACAGATATCTAATAATTTGCTATGTATTTTTAGATGGTGTTTTTCTATTAGTACAACGTGTGTCAAATTGGGTATTCATCTCTCTTGCTTGTTTAATCTGAATAATGCGACAAAGAACACCAACGAAAAAAATTTTGCAAAAGAACTCAAAATAGAAAAAATATGATTATATCAGGAAATTTGGTCCGAGTCATAGTTCGTGAAGGCAGTCCTGAGAGAATGGAGGAGTATCGTGGAAAGGATTTGTGTATATCCGGTTAGTTTGAAGCCATGAAAGTGTGTTTTGGATTAAAGCGATCGGATTTGTACCACGTTTTACGCGCAGTATGGTTTTAAAGTGACATCTTCTTTATTAGGCTTATATAGTGGTTATACGATATGGCTTGATCCTGTAGATCCAGATCTTCCTATATAAAAACGGAACATGACATACTAAATCTCTCGTACTGCTTAGCGCCAGGTTGCTCTTAGCAACTCGAAGACGGTTTAAGAAAACACTCAGCCTGTTTTGCTGTTTTGTAAAGTGGATGTGATGACTGAAATTGCAAGACAGGATATCGACGGACGCATTCGCATGGGTGGACGTTGTAAGACTGGACAATGACAGAGGACAATCGTAGGCGTGCACACTGCAGGATTGCGCTGCGACAGCCGTGGCAGAAAATGATGGCGTTGAAAATCGACGCTACGAAAAAGATCTGGGGTTGAAAAGGTCCTGTAAAGGCCAATACCGTCATACCTCAAATTTTGCACTGATACTGTAGCATCGGTATGTCTTGTAAGTGGAATCGATTTCGACTAATAAGAGCAGCGGCGCGTATACCGCGTGTTCGTCCCAACAATGGATCGTCTATGTCCAGTGCCCGGCGACGCAAGACTTTAAATCACGTATAGGGCCTAAGCTGGAGCACCGGGCCACTGAGTAATCTCGTAACCCTTTGTCCGGATAGTAGGTCAGGCTGCTATATTATGTGACCAGCCGTTAAAAACTCTTACCTTATCGATCATTAAAAACATTCAGCCTCACAGATTTCTGCTAAGACGAGAGAGTAATCGCAGAAGAAGCTCCATCGTATGCCCATAAATTTTTCGCGCCATCGTTCCCCAGTTCACTTAATCAAAAGAAGAAAAAGACGATGGAGAAGAACGAGTTTGTTGTCACCGGCAAATAAAACAAATTTATCTACACAACCGAAGAAAAAAGCGGATCAGACTTCGTCAAGACAGACAGTGGATCGAGATTGCGAATTTTACGAACTTTTGTTTGTTAACGGTATTTGCTAAATTGTCCATAAATGTTTTTAAAATTTACTTACCAGTCACAGTGCTAACTAGAAGAAGCCAGCACTCACAAGAGTGCAAAGACCCACACCGGAAGTGTTTTGTGACTCATGACCTTGATCTTTGACCTTTGGACCCCAAATAAATGGGTTTTCCCTTCCAGGAGTCATCGTGGAACATTTGTATGTTTAGTTTGGTTATACTAGCTGCATCGGTTCTTGAGGTAACGTGCGGAAAAACAGACACACCGACAAACGCCGGTCAAAACCTACACATGTGACTGCCGTCGGCGACTCGGCGTCGGTAATACGCTTATTTTTTCGTCAAAACGAAGATTAAACGAAGCTCAACAAAACGACATTAATGCAGCGTTTTCAGAGCAACAGTTTAAAATTTAACATTTTTAAATACAAGTTTCCAAATCTACAAAAATGAGCAAGCAGAAATGACATTTTATCCAAATTTAATACAATACACACCGGATCTGGATGAGCCAGTGTTGCTAGGAAATCTTGCGTTTCCGTCGTCTTCTGCCAGGAACAGTGACGTTTATCGAAACACAATCCCTCGTGCAGCTGCGACGTACGACGAGAGACTGCATCCACGAGCTCAATCTTTGAGGACGAGCTGCTCAGATGGAGTCACACACAAGCCTCTTGTGCACATAGTGTCAATAGTACATTAACAATTAAAAAACAGTATCGTTGAGACCGATTCAAATCGTATTCACATCTAGAAAATAGACTTCGACACCCACAGTCGACATGGATGCTTTCGCCAGCTCGACGGCCTGCTGTGACCTTGACCTTTCACCTTTGACCTTCAAAATCTAAACACGTCATCATTGGGGGCTGTTGGGTATTCCCTATAAGTTGCATCGAGATTGATGAAGCCATTCATAAGATATCATGGTAGTAACAAGATATGTCCGGACGAACGGACGAACGAACGGACGAACGCGGTGGACGGACAGCCCGAAAATATAATGCCTTCGCCGACGTTGTCGCGTGACGAAGGCGTGATAACCGTATAGCCTACTCAGTGTTTCTAGCCGTAGAGATGTATTACAGTCAGTTTATGCATGGTGATAAAAGATTGAATGAAAGCCAGTAAAACCGCAATCAACGCCCCCAAGTGTAACTGGTAAATGCCATTTGGAATAGGTAGGTTTAACAGCGGTTTATCATACGGCTGTTGAGAACTAAACTTTAAAATAAGTTGTTTGATCTAAGGTCTAATCAGGATTAGACCTTGCGCAACTGGCAGATTTTGTTTCTATGCGGTAGATTTAACTGGCTACACGTCAGCTTTTCAGCGAACGCTAACATGTTTGTTTTTTATCGTGTCACATCGTAAACATGCTAAACATCATTCGAGTTAGTAACACTTGACTGTATCTTGACGGCGAAAGTTTTGAGAATGGCGGCGCCCCCTGGCGATTCAGATTGCTCCCTCTCCAGTTACGAGCCGAACGTCTAATAACAACAAACTCAGCTGGCACGCGACACTTTATGTGACAGTTAGGCCTTACAATCTGGTTAAATAATTAATTTAGGCTGTATGACCGAAACACTGGCCAATGAGTAACAAATAACTTCCGAAATGGGTATGGTCTAAATCAAAGTCTAATCTAAGTTTTAATAAAAAAGCACATAGGCCCTAACACTTATTTATTTAAGAATTTTTAAACATACGTACATGCTAAAGAGTTAAAAGCAGTAAATAAAGCAGTAGTACATACATAGCATAAAATAAACAAAAAACACAATCTACACGCTATTTAAATCGGTAAAGACAGCGTATAGGCCTAATAAAAGAGTTGCGTCTAAAATTGTAGTTGCTAACTGGCAGCTGTAGATTACGGTCCCTGGGACGAAGCCCATGTGGATTGCTTTTGAGAGGAGAGAGTAACGGATGCAAACAGTGATCTGTGGACAACAGCGTTTAAAAAATTTCTTATCCATGTCATACATAATAGCATCGATTTCAAAACATGCGCTGACAAAGTGGTATTTATGTACATTCTTCGAAGAAAGGCATTGATCATTTCTTTCTGGGTCTGTGTTAAAAAGCCACCCCAGGCACACATAGCATACTGAATCTTAGACATAATAAGTGCATGCATATCCAAATGTATATGCGACGTACCCTGGTCCCGAAGTAATTTAAGTATTCAAGCACGTTGACTGCAACATTTAAGAACAGTTGTAACATGTACATCGAAGCTAAGGTTGCCCTTAAAGATAACTCCCAATAGCTTTGCACCAGTTACTTGCTCAGTACCAAAGAGTGCCGATGGATCAAGATAATGCTTCAAACTTGGACGCTGGAAAACAATATTTCCTTGGTTTTCTAAATATTAATGATCATTTTGTGATCAGCAGCTCATTGCTTGACATGTTCAAATCCGCTCAATAGACTAACATCAGAATAATAATGGCTGGTACCAGAAGGTTAGTGTCGTCAGCATATTTAAACAAAATGTTATTTTGAGAAAGTGTGCAGTTCACCTTCCATTACAATATACAATATAGGTTCCACACCAGAACCCTGAACTATGCGTCTATTGATGGGCTGCTGTGTGGCAAATGAACAATCAGTTTTAACAGATTGATGCGTAATTTATTGACAGCTAAAATCAAGCATAATGCAAACAATAGTGAACGTATAAATAACATGATGTTAACATCATGTTAACATGACGACGTTAAGTGGTAAAATAGCAAGAGAAAATAATATAAAAGTAAAAACAATTTTAGTAAACGTAGCGATAAACTGGTGCCAGTCGCAAACTTGATATACTACATAAAGAATAAGTTAAATTCACTTAAAGTTAGTTTACTGAAAAACCTCTTCAGATGAGAAATGTTATGTGGCAAGCTTACATACAGCAAACTGAATGTCATCATGCTGTAGTATTTTTACAGAAATAACTAATATAATGTTAACAATTGTGCTACCACTTAACTATGCTATCTGTATGAAGGAACGGATGAGAAATTACATGAATGCAAACGCATGTACTTTGCTTCATATTTTTTAGTTTTGCCTATCGTAAAATGTTCGTCGCAGAGAGTAATCGTCTATTAGCGGACATACTTGCTGTTCTTATAGAGTATTACACGGCATCAGTGGCTGGTCCGTTTAACGCCAAATGTACGTACGCTCGATTACTCAATCGATCAACTGTCGGGCGTTAATTTCGCCCGTCTGTCCATCACTAATCCCGCCCCTGTCGTGCCCTGGCTGGTCCGGCTGTCCGCCCGCTGGTTGTCCGTGGGTCGACCCGGCGGTGACCGCCGTCCGTCTGGGGCGTCCTATCACTGCTCGACAGTTGTCGCCGAGGTCGCGGGTCGCCATAGTTCCTGCAAGGTGCCCGTTCGGTCGCCCAGTGGGCCATTTGGGTCGCCGAATATACGGCGGCGAAACCTTGGGTCGGAAAGTGGGGGTAACGAAGGCACGAGCTTAACATAGAGGTGAAGTCTATATAGCATTGCTCGCATGAGTAGTGTCTCTTGACCACAGGCGCTTTACGATCTTGGATGCGGCAGCTGATCGCCATGAGCTATGGCAGCCAACCACAGCCATCCACTACTGCCGCACTAACCATCCGTATGTGCCTAGACCCTGCAATGTCAAGGGGCCCCAAGGATCCAAACGGGGGGTCCAGCGCCGCATTTTCATATGTGGGCCCTGTTCGATAAAAAAAGTGGGCACCGTAGATCTGGCCCTTATTTGCTTTTTGTTCACTTTGCGCTGTTTAGTGATACCCTTCTAGGGGCATCATGGCAGGATATTATGGGAAAGTAGAAACCCCTAAATTTCGGCTAAACAGTAAGAACACCCCGGCCATGATGGGGTCCACCGTTAACGCTAACAGCATGCTCGGCTTTTAGTGAGGTACGTTGTGAAATGTTTGCTCGACGACGCTCCTTCGATCGCTTACTTACTTAAATCCAGTTTATATTTCTCTGTTTCTCCCTCAGAACTGTGATGCCTTACCAGAAATGTTCATTTCCAGTGAAATGAACCAAAATCTTTAGTCGCCCGGGCTTCGCTCGGATCCGCTGGGGAGTTTACAGCGCTTCCAGATTCCCTATAGCTGTGTGTGAATAGGGCAAAAAAGTAGGCAGGGAAAGGAAGAAAAGAAGAAGGTAGTGGAGCTGCGGTCTAATAATTTGTTAGACATGAAACTGAATGTTCAACATACAAGATAGCGCAATGCATGCACATTGCCAGTCTAAAAGTTGTATATAGACATTATTAGGTGGCTATAAGGGCATGCATTAATTAATTGTGTGATGACCCGAGGTTTATACTATCAGGAAGTTTAAGGTGTTATATTACGTTGGCCTCCTTTCGAAGAACGTTGTGCCCCCGTCGGGGTGACCGTCGGTTTTTGGCGGAAAAATATGAACATTTTGTGGTTGCTTTTTGTCTTTTTTATGGTGCGATACTCTTATAGAAGTGTGAGCATATTACCCGCACCCCGAAAGTACGGTGGACTCGCCCATCCGCCGTACTCGGCTGGCTAAATAACGAACAAGTCGCCCGTGTCACAGCAGTCGACAAGACGAAAAGAATTTGACAAGCCCCGTCTCATGGGCCACTTCGCTTTTGATTCGTTCGCCAACCGTCGGGTAGAAAACTTCAGGCTCGCCGACTGTCCCTCCCGTCTCATTCCTCCTCTTTCTCTGTCACTCTCTTTTCCCCATCAATCAATATCCAAGAAAGATCAGTGTACTCCGGAGATTTCGACCGTTCAATTGCCTTCGCTGGATGTCGACAGTTCCGACGTTGTACAGATTACTACCGAAGTGACCATTTTCTATTCTTTGATCAGGATGGCAAACTCAGACAGCGTTACACCCTATAACTATAAATAAAACGATAACCAAAAAAACGACTCGAATAATAACGACAGTGCAAACTAGGAGAAGCTAGCACTCACAAGAGTGCAAAGGCCCACGCCCGCGTCGGTTTTGTGACTCGTGACCTAGACCTGTAACCCTTTGTTGACCACAAAATAAATTGGTTTCTACCGAAGGACTCATTGTGGAACATTTTTCAAGTTATTTCAAGTTTGGTGATTCTAGCTGCATCGGTTTTGAGATACGAGGCGGGAAAACTGACGAAGAGCGGAGAAACCCTACCCCCTAGACTGACTTTGGCGTGGAACCTCGGAACCTTGCATTGTGGCGGATCTTGGCCTACCGTAGCATGTAGTACTTAGCCCCGGCCCACTGCAGTATAATCCCCATCCAAAAAACTCGCTGACTCGTTTCGGAAATTTCACCAAAGAATGTAACAATATCGGTAAATTCATGGCCCTTGTCTTTAAAGTCGTTTGCAATTGCATTTTTCACATTTACAGATTAGTGGTCCAGGGAAAGCAATCGGTCCGGTCTATGTGTCTGTGTGTCCGGCAATGACTTTCGAACTAAATAACATTTGACCTAGTTATTTGGCAGGCTGGTTTAGCTTGACACTATATATGTCAAATTCAAAAATCAAGGTCATAGGTCATAGTTCAGGATCACAGTAGGAAAATGTTGCTAAAGTTGTCGGTAGAAGGTACGACCTCCAGTGGGTTCTTTCTAGTCCAATTACCCATATAGTTCGAATCCTTCAGTATTTTCTGCTGTGCCCATGAGTGAAAAATTGAAAAAATCGGCGATCCGTCCACCCGTTGAGCCAACATTCACTTTGTGTCAACCAGCGACCGAGATGTGAGTGTAACAACTGCAACACGAGACGCAATTTGCACACTTCGAGTGCCCGTTATGTGGAATGCCCACAATACAGTATTCGGCTCGAAGGGCTCGGCTATCTTTGTTGTTTGCTTCCTGCATTCGACGAGGCCTATGTCACGTGATTCAATAGTTGATGGTGATTGGCTGCCTGCGACTGAGTGATGTCAGCGTTGTCTGCCGTGTTGTCAACAGACATATACCACCCCTTCACTTTCCTACAGCCCAGATTGAACGTGTCAACTTAGTAAAATTGCTTGGTATCAACTTGAATTCTGATTTTTCGTGGAAGTCGCATGTCGAGGCCATTACGTCAATAGCAACGCAGAGAATTTACTTTCTAAAACAACTTAGGCGCGCGGGCGTTCCCCAATCCAACCTGCTCCATTTTTACACTGGGGTAATCAGGCCTGTGTTGGAATA
>Ga0209780_1004091_pt1 | contig 11137 bp, 12 predicted proteins | sample WorMetexBAHAMAS2_FD_187384 | JGI IMG/M metagenome (GOLD analysis project Ga0209780, IMG submission 187384) | Marine gutless worms symbiont microbial communities from Max Planck institute for Marine Microbiology, Germany - Inanidrilus exumae... | ecosystem: Host-associated > Annelida > Digestive...
GTTGTCCGGGAGGGGGCGGGATCGGAGGCGTGAATATGCGGATACCAATCTGCACTTGCCTATCGATAGCTGATGTATAACTCACTTCGTGAATGGTTAAGACAGTCGGAGAAGCCCATGCGAGTACAGTGATAGCTGACCAGTCGCGTCTTCAACGTCTCGTAGGCCAGACCGCTGCAGATACGCACGATGCCAAGCACCGAGTCTGCTTGTTCTGACGACTGACGGCGGGAGTGATCATCGAAGTCACGTGATACGTTGTCACGTGACGCAACTGAACAAAACAACAACAAGATGCAGTCAAAGTCGGCAGACTTCGCTCTCGGTGCCGCCACCTGCTGAAATAGACAAAACACAAAACGGGAAGTACATAATTTATTACAGTGCTATCAGAGGAGGACCCAGCTACGGCCGCGGATAACATGTACAAAAAATTGGTGAAATTTGGAAATTTTTTTTGAGATAGGCGAGCGGAGAGAAACAGACAGCTGCGGTAGATGGATGATCAACCATTAATGTGTAGAGAAGTAATAAAGGTAGATTATGTGCGTAGTGATATAACGGTTTTCTAAATTCAAAATAGCGACCGTACGCCATATTGGACTTTACAGGAAGTAGTTTCTTCACCTACTGCATTATTTGCAATCATGTTTGCATGTCTCAGCCAAATTTGGTGCAAGTATCTCGAACCGTTGCTTAGATTTATTTATTTGTTTACTTATATTTAAGTGGGGAAAATGAAAACGTTTTGCAGTTACATTTAGTTTTTCAGTACAAAGCCAATCTCTTGGCTGGGAAGAACGTCTCTGAAATAACCTATTTTGTGTATGGTGGGACGTAAAACCTTAACGCAGTCAATCACTTAGTCCTAAGCCTACCTTGTTATTTCCGTCCACTCATCTGCCATAAAAGATGCCTTATTCGACTCGTAGCATGGAAGGCGCGAGGTCAACGTCGCCATGTGACGCAGCCTAAAGGTTAACAATAAAAAGAACGGACATAAGGACGAACGGACGTACGTACGCAGCGTCAGCATCTCAAAACAACCTGGCAAAATAGGACGTGCAAGTAAACAAAGATTATTTATGGCGGACCCACTTTTGCTCGACCTTTCGCTAACTTCTGGTGATAAGGATGATATAGATATCTGTAGACTGGATATATACAAGAAGCTCAACTATATCTCAGATGAACCGCGCGACGCCAGGTTGTTTTGAGACGCTGACGCTGCGTACGTCCGTCCGTAACGCTGGGCAAAGCTCACGAGAGCACGACGGAAGTGGAGCTTATACTAGGTCTACAGAGTAAGGTAATTTGTTGCAGTGGGCAGTAGGCTTGCTGCAGCGGCGGCGGCGTAGGCTATTTGTGGTGAAGAGGTCTCAGCAAAATGTGCCAAGTTAGCTAGTGCCGGTCCAGGATGTTTTTGTGTGTATAGGCCTATAGATACGACGACAATGAAGTAAATTTCGACATTCCTATCCACGCCAGCTGTTCTGGCCGACATGTTGTAGGGCGAGAAATGTCAACATTCTGTAGCATTTACAGTCAGATCGCGGAGCTGGGGCTAACGCTAAGCTTTACTTAAACATACTGACTGAAGTTCATTTAAATAACGTGACAAATCTTCACCAGTTAACTTCGCACAGTACGGCATCATGCCCCCCCCAACATGGAGATCGTATCGTGACCACAGATTACTGTGACGTCACTTCAACCTATCTATAAACCGAAAGCTCTAGGTGGGGGAGGGAGGGAGAGCGCAGGAGCGCGAAACCTTGTAGTGAGCGGTCTAGTGACGGTGAAACGCTGGTAGTCGTGTGTAGACAGGCGGCAGTTCGTCGGTCGACTCGAAGTCGTCTGCGCGTCACACAAGCTGTTCGGTGAAGCTGGCAGTGATTGCTGTACCATCGTCCGTCAGAACCACACACTCGTCGACGACGATGATGACGCGCGCCTCTACCCTCGCAGTCTGCCGCCTCCGCGCACACACACGCCGCAGAGCTCGTCCCGCCCTGTGGCCGACACACGCGCCCGAGTCGACAATGCCGCCCCGCACATCCGCCGTCTGCACAGTTAAACACGCAAATGTACGCCAAAATAAAAAACAAGTAGTATGACTTCAGTGGCCAACCACGAAGTTAAATAGTAGGCTACTGCCAAAAAATAAGTAAGTAAGTAAGCAAGTTTATTGAAACACGTTTGCAGCTATACATGTACAGTTGAATAGATGAATAAAATGCAATACATGATAAAAACAGCAACGACACACAAATTAGCAACGAAACAAAAGCAATAATAATTCACAGCAGCAGATAAGTAAAGGACATCAGAGCACGTCCATTCAGATCGCATACCGCAACGCCACATTGAAATCGGCAGTGTCGTTAGCGGTGACAAGCAGGTGCGTAGTATGATACGGTACGATACGAAATATTTACTCAAAGCTGACGAAGAGCCAGCATAATCTAGCGCACGATACCAAAAAACGGAAAAAATAGGAAAAGCTAAAAACCGGGGTTGCTCTCAAGAAACAGTCCGGGTAATAGCCCGTGGAGGCAGTCCGATGGAAGAAGTGAATCCACGGTGATGAAGATTTGTAAAAAAAGGTAGGTTTTAAGCTGGGAGTGAAAAAGTGAGGGAGTTGTAGATGACGAGAGTGGTGAGTCAACAGAAGAAGGAGTGATAGGCGCATGAACAGTTGAGTCAGGAATAGAGAAACTGTATGGTATGAGGTTGACGAAGAGGCACAGTCAATGTAGCCGCAGTGGCTCCGTTAAGCGAAGCCGAGCAGTCAGTGTGAGGCGGCACGTATAACCGACTGGTATTCAGAATATGTTCCTGATCACTTCCAACATTTCACCAACTTTTCTCTGGTCCATATTGCACCTATTCCTCAAATTTCAAGAAAATCCACTACGACGAATTTATTTATTAAAACTAATGTTTGTGAATTTTATATGAATACATCATGATACAGAATTAAACAGAAAAATAAGAAAATGAAATAACACGATAAAATCGACAGTGTATCAAACAGTCGCAATAACACGACGTGCGTGCGCCACAAGTGTTCACGTCCATCCGCTTCAACGAAATGCCACCTTCCCACGACTGAGGCGACGCCGAGCGAATGTCAGTCACATCCATCCGTAACTTTTTTGAGTTATTATGCGGAAAAACAGACAAACGTAGGTCAAAACATTACCCCCGCCAACCTGCGGCGGAGGTAATTATTAACTTGGTGACTGACTGCTGGCGTGTGTCGAGCAGCAGTAGATAATGATGGATAAATGTGCCATCACTGCCGCTGCGACTGTCTGTCAGTGCCATTAAGTCACGTGGTCCACGCACTACATCAAGCAGAGCAACCGGTATTCGCTCGACTAGACTAGGACAATACAATAGCGTCAAATGGACGCATGAATGCTCAGTTAAGACCTGCTGATTGCGCGACTTCGCGTTGTGTAACAAGGGTTCAAAGAAATTTGGCAAAAGGACGCATCGCCGTCTTGTCAGCTCTCGCAACTGTGAAACCATTCATCCACCGCGTGCATAGGGTAGGCACATTCGCCGGCGGCGGCAGGCGAACAATGCGGAATGCGTGGGGAACCTAGACCCATCTAAGACATTATTCCTTGGGCCCACACGTGTCAGCTACCCAAACGGCATCCCGATCAGTTCAGCTCTTTTAGCACAGCTCACTAAGCAGTAGCTGAGCTTCTTACCGTTAATGTCATCGGCGTTCGTTATCTACAAATCAGCCGATCATAATTGCGACGTGCGTGGTGGACATTTCATTATTGGCCGACACAACATCACTGGAATGAAAGGCCCAACGGAAACGCAGAGTTAACAGTAGCTCCCACATTCGTTTAATGGAGAATATACCCAGGTAATTCTTCGTCATTTTAGCACTCAAAAAGGTACAAATTTGTGCCTGAAATGCACCAAAAATACGTTTGGGGGCCGGCTGGCCGGGCTCCGCCCGGCCCCGCTGGGGGAGCTTAAGCGCTTCGTAGGCCCCCTAGCCACAATCAAGGGACCTACTTCTAAAGGGAGGGAATGGGTGAAAAGGGAGGGGAGGAAAGGAAAAGAGATACGACCCCCTAATGTTGAGTCCTGGATCCGCCAGTGAGACTAAAGACTGTCCAGCGAGCGACCAGCACTCGTCGACGGATACCGGACTGCGCGGTGCAGAGATATCGTCATCAGTGTTGTTTCTTCAAATATTAACGACGGACGCAGACCTCCCGCCACCGCCCCGGTGCGTGCGACTAATTTATATTTACACTCATCTAAACCGCGATGAGGCAAACAAACCGGGTCCTTCCACCTGGAACGCACTTCCCGACAACATTCGTGCCATAGCTGATCCTGCAGAGGTCCGAAAACTGTTGAAATCAAACTATTTTAGCGTTGCTTTTAACAATTTTGTTAACCTTTATTAGTTTTAGCTCATAAGCGCACTGTATCTAGCAACAAATGTTAAAGAAAGCGTGTGTATTAGAATAGGTCAACGCTGTCGTTCGCCCTGTGTACCGCTAGTTATGTCCGACGGCAGTGAGCTCTGTTGGGTAGAATCTATTAGATATCTCGGTGTACTTATTGTTCGTTCCTGACACTTCTGCTTATTTGAGAACGCCAAAAATCTTCCTACAGACGTTTTTATGCAATATTTGTCAAAAATGCAATGCGCAGGAAGAAATTAACATCCTTTCTAATATTTTGGCCTAGCTTGTTATTGCTTTGTTATGTACTGTGCTTCCGGGCAGTTTCATAATGTGCTTATACGCTGTTCCTTGGCGTCTCTTTTCTATTCTGTCTTGTTTTTGTTTGTATTTGTACTACCTTTCAAAGTGAATAAAGTTGTTCATAAGCACTGACTTTGTAATTTTGCAGTCTCTGTAATAGGTGCACTGTAAATTTCCTCATAGTGAAGACGATGATAATGATGATTATAGCTGGCAAGTCAAGGGCATAGGTTAAAGTTCAAGGTCAGAGGAGGGAAATGTTGCCAAAGTAAAAGGACTGTTCTAATTAACTACAAAAGTCCTCACTCGAGTTTGCACCGACCATTCCTCCATTCCTTTAATTATTTTCAGTTTCCATTCCAGGTCGTACATTTGTCTTGCCTCGTAAAGTGCATCTATAATCTTTTGCTCTTGAACATTGATCTACAACCTTGACCATCGAATTTCTCCTAGCCAGTGTCAAGTTGAACCAGCACGCCAAATATTCAGGGTAAAAATCATTTCGATCGAAAGTTATTGTCCGAACACACACACACACACACACACACACTTGAGTGCTCTACCTGGACCACAATGCGGTCAATAGCATAGGGAAGAGCCGCAATTGCCAACACGTTATGGGACTAGCTGTTATTAATAGCACCCTGCTTATTATTGTTACTATTATTTTAGCGTTTCATAAAACACAACGTGAAGTGAAATTAAATAAAAATAAAGAAAATGGCATCAAGTACTTTTTACCAGTATTTCGACTCTGCGTTACTGAAATAGACGATGGACGTACTGTCGATGCATCATTTTTGCAGAGGAGTGCAGCAGTGGGTCGGTCACTAACGGAAAACAACAGCTGCCCGAACAGTAGTCTAATTACATTGCAGAATAGCACGCTACAACGACATCACTGTGCACAGACCGACCGACGTGCAATATTTATGAAACCACACAGTGCTTCTGATGTTCGTCTCTCTTCTGTACTTGCCCTCGATCTATGTCATTGCCTACTGTTTGATCGCCTTGCCATATTATCTGTGCAGATGGACCTATGACCAGCACGTGATTGCGGGGAAAAACAAGAAGCTCAGCTATCACCGAGAGACCGCGCCACGCGTGCACTATGTCAGTTGAAATCTTGTCAACTGCTGCACAGCTGTACGAAAAGTCACACTTGAAAAGACTTGCAACAGTTGCATGACCTTAAAGGTCACTCAACGTCATCTGAATTGCCGCTATTTGATAGGCCATATATCACTTCCTCTTAGTGGTCGGCAGTAACAACGACTCCATCGTGTACCGTTTCCGAGATACTACCACATTTACAGTGTACGTGACTGCCTGTGACTTTGAGAAGTCCTTCAATTTCGAAAAGACTGTTTAAATTACAAGCTGCGTACCCTTCCAGATTCATGTGTAAACATATCGAAACTAATGCATGCTTTATTTCTGATGTATGGGAGTTGGAAAGGTTTCAGACAGCAAAAAAATAACCTCCAAGGTCACTCAAAGTCAATGGTATTGGTGTCAGGTCACATACGATTTCCCAGTAGTCTTCCATTACAGCTAGGGACATTGCAAATCCGGTACGTGAACGAGGTGCAGAGTGTGAGAGCGAGAGTGGGGCTGGTTGTTGCAGAGCCGAACACGACACGTATCCGCCTCCGTCGTTTTACGGACTGCAATAATTCATATCATTGAACGAAACAGCAGCGCAACAAATGGACCAGTCTCCCTCGCATCACGTGACTGGCGTGACGTCACGGCAGTGTCCAGCTGACTGACCGCTGACCAGTCACGCGTGGGACCGTGGCAAGGCCCGGCTGAGCGACCAGCTCGCATGGTTCACTTCACCCGTGTGGCGAGATTTCTGGTCGACAAGTGATGTGAACCAGCACGTGGACGACGTGACAGCTCAGACTCTGAGGCTACATATAGGCTACAATCTGACCGTGAAATGTAATCACTCAGTCACACATAAACATCACACCACGCTCGCTGCAAAACGACACTTGAGTCACACGCTCTACCATAGAACTAAGACTTTCAATCACTGCTCACAACAGTCACTGCTATCATTCACTTACAGTTAACATATCGATCGAATCATGTTTCCCTCTGCTTGTCGTTTTCGCCGAATGCTCAGAGATGCCGTAGTAACGGCTATTTTACGTGATGCGATTGTCCCGCGACTCCCTACCGCCCAGAACGTTAACAAGAACTCATCAGGAGATGAGATAGCGAACGTGGACTTTTTACGTCGATATCGCACACGTACTTCAAAATACCAAAAAAGAGAACCTACTTCGTTTAACAAATTAGACGATAGCTAGGCAAGTACTGCGCACTAAGTCTTGAATTTATGAATCTGCTACGGAATTTCCACCTTGCAGTTACAGAATATTTATATCGTGGCGTCGATCGCGCGATCCTTCTTTAGACGTTTACTACTATAGTAGGCCTAATCGTAAATTGTCCATAGTTATGGCTCTGTCAACCATTTTACGTAATGCATCCCGGAAACTACCAAATTCGGTAAAATAACGCAAAATAAGGGCCATTACGACGTTCAAAGTCATTCAAGGTCACCGATTTTGATACCAATCGAAAGCTCATATAAACGGATGGCCAAGGTACCAAATGGCGTAGAAAACTTGCCGAAAATTTCAACCGGCTAAGTAGTGTGCATGAACGTTACAGCCAGACGACAGACAGACGACAGACGGACGGGCGACAGCATATAGCGAACGTGAACGTGAGTTCGCGTTCGCTAAAAACGCTCCCCACACTGGTGCTGTATTCAGGTTTTCAATACCATAGAGAAATCTGCACAAAAATATTACGACGTACAGAGGCTACGTTCTTGTAGCCGTCAGCAACAATGACCACCTACACGTTGGATAAGTTCGTTCGTTCGTCCGGACAGATCTTGATACTAAGAAATCTCATGAACGGCTTGAGCAATATCGATGAAACTATCAGGGAATAAATATTCTCCTAGCCCCTATTAATAACTTGACTAGATTTTGTAGGTCAAAGGTCAAGGTCACAGCAGACCGTTGAGGTGGCGAAGTCCATATCTTCTAGTTTTATACTGCGATTATCGTTTTACTGTTTACCTTTGCTTAACACACTGTCAGACGTTTGTTTCATATATTCTTTTTTGGTTTCATCTATTTAATTATTCTGTTGCTTCACTTTTATTTTTTATTTGCTGAAATTTCCCTTCACGGTCAGATGCTACTCAATTCGCCGTCGCGATAAGTAATGATTCCGGGCGACTGGCCTGGAGGCAAATGTCCGTCGGCGTTTATCCAGGGGCACTTGTCGGGGAGGGGCGATTGTCTGGGAGGCGACAGCATCATCACTGCCATCATTTTTCGCTATCATCGTCATCATAATCTTATCGCCATGCAAGCGCGTGGTTCACGGTAAAGTTCAAACGGTCTTAACACCAATACAACAACAAGAAATAGCCTGCGTCCAGCGTCCGTACAAACGAAACATAACGAACGCACACGTCGATAACAGAGACATGATTTCAATTCCATCATTGCCAAGCAACAGTCTCAATCGTGGCGTTTGCAACAGTCGAAATAGAAGAAAGAAAGAAAGACAAAGAAACCTTACAGTGGCAAACTGGTATTCGTCCAGACCACCCACGTCGTCTGATCGAAATTAAATTTTGCATGGGGGTAGTCTTCGGCGGGTAGTTCTAATGTTCAAGTTTCATCAAAATCGGCTAAGTGTTTACCGAAATGTGGGGGTCGAAATCTGCCCTTTCCTATTACTTTGACCGTTGGCTTATACAACAGCCTGTACTACCGTACAAGCCGTGATACGGTTCATAGAGTTACGAACAGCTAGCCTACGTGTACACTTCCGTGTCAGTCAGTCAGTGTCACTAGATTATTTTTCGCGTATAACGTGTCTCCGGATGATTCCGTCATGGAGATAGACACCAGCGGCGTCGTTCGTGTGTCCGATAAAATCGGAGACACGATTCCATCAGTTGCTGGATCTGGATTTGATTCATCCAGTCCAGTCAATAACGTCCTGCCTCTATAGGCTGCCTGCTGGATCGTATCCTGCCTATCTCACTGCTCGGTCCCAGAGTCACCTCCCCGATCGTCAAATAACTGCATTCGTTGCTTCGTAGAACGATTAGCAGCAGTTTAAGTTCTCGTCGTATATATTCCCATTGTATATCACTCTCACCGTCGTCATGCACTTCAACCATGCCTTCCAGTAGCATAAATAAACAGTGCTGCGAAGTTGTCTGTTATCTGGAAGTAGTCTCAGTGCTGTGTCTAGGGACACTGGACACTGAACGTCGTATTCGATCTTATCTCCCACTCTCACCGAGTGTTCTTCAGTCAGCGACATTTGTGCATTCTGCGCAGCGTAGCTTACTGCGTCGATCATTCGTCGTCTTCAATGAGTTCGTCGTAGCAGCCCATGTCTGGGACTACAACAATTGTGGTAGGCCTACACGTAGGCCTACTACGTATTTCGTCGCACAACAACTCCGTGGATTATAATGCATTCATCAGATATCATAACCACTTGCATATGAAAGTATAGTAAACATCATAAAATCAATTTCTGTTAATAAAATGGCGTTATTTAGGATATCTTAAATTAGTAGAATGCCGAGCAAGAGCGCTACGCTGGAACTTCATTAGTTACACGCCACAGCCGGTCAACATTGCGAAACTACGTTTTGTATGAAAACCATCTGTAATTGGCCAACTAATTGACAACTATAGCTTTCGTAGCATTTAAAACATGTATCGATGCAGCTGGTGGACATCTGAAACATTTCCTGGTACATGTGTAGGTAATGAAGTAAGAGGTATTTAGCTGAACCGAGGCGGAACAAGCGTTCACGAACGTGATTTGCGTGTGTGTGCGAAAATCGTCATCCTACGTCCGTGCAACGAGTGATGCAGTGCAGATGGAATCAGTGATCGAATCCCTGGCCATTGTGCCCCGGATGACGGGCCGCCCACATCGACTGGCAACCGATAATGCAATCCGGGACGCAGCGTACAGCGACCACCGTTCGTTCGTTCGTTCGCTCGCTCGCTCGCAGAAGTCAATAGTCAGCCTGGCGCCAGATCTTGGCACGCTTGTCAACTTTCATCGTCTTCAACTGCGACCGCGTCGCCAAATGCACTTCATTGTCAGCAGTGCCCATGTCCGTCTGTCTCTCTGTACTCTGTCTGTGTGTTCGGACAATAACTTTGGAACGAAATAACTTTTGACTTGACTTAGATATTTGGCACGGTGATTCAACTTGACCATATCGAGGTCAAGTACGATGGTCAAGATCATAGGACAAAGTTCACGGCAATAAAATGAAATTTTTTTTTTATTGGAAACTGAAAATGAAGATGCAAAAACTAATCACGGCGTAGGCTGACGGTGGTTGAAAAGCAGACCTGATAAACTACATCCAACCAACTGCAAAATTCACGGTTAGCTATATAACAATGTCGCTAAAGTGGTCGGTGCGACCTCGAGTGAAGGATTTCTAATCGAAATTTCTACAGTCACCATCAAGTGAGGCGTTAATTTTAGCTGGAATATAAAATCGTAGAAACGGAAACGATAAAATATATGCATACGCCCTACATTATAGAACTTGGGCAAGCTTTGCTGATGGGTCTACGCCTGTGGAACAGTTTAGCTACTAATCTGCGACAGATGACCAGCTTGACCAATGGACAGTTTTGGCGATTCTGCAATCACATTTTAGAGTTTTTAAAAGTCACAGCACATTGTGATTACGATTTCGTGCGCTATAGTAGTACATTTACTTACTTACTTACTATGGAAATGTGCCATTGCCGATGACCTTAATGGCCTTCTCTGGTGACTTTACCGACTGTAAACTTCTTCAATGTTAATAATCCGCCTATATCACCTACGAACCAAATTATACGGAACAGAACTTCAGTAGTACATCAGCTGGTACGACATGAAGTTCAGCTGTCGCTGTCGCAAAGCGCTATGTCGGTTGAAACCTTGTCAACTGGTGCACAACTGTACCAAAGATTGCGTTATCACCGACCAACGACCGTTACTTTACTTGCTGAGTCCGCTCACGATGAGTCATGATGTCGACGGATGCAGTCAGCTGCAGCAGCCGGCACGTGGCCCCGCTCACTACACTGAGTCCGTCAGAATGATGCACAGACTAATGAGACAGAGTGCGGCGGGGAGAGGGGGAGGGGTGCGGGCCGCGACAGGGCCTGGCGGGCCTTGCAACTGTCTATCGGCGATTGCTGATGATCGATCATGACGTCACGTTGCTGCTGCTGCTGCCACCTGCTGACGACAACAGTGACGTCACTGCTGCACGCCTGGCCGTGATAAGTCGTGGATTTCTT
>Ga0209780_1004092_pt1 | contig 11134 bp, 6 predicted proteins | sample WorMetexBAHAMAS2_FD_187384 | JGI IMG/M metagenome (GOLD analysis project Ga0209780, IMG submission 187384) | Marine gutless worms symbiont microbial communities from Max Planck institute for Marine Microbiology, Germany - Inanidrilus exumae... | ecosystem: Host-associated > Annelida > Digestive...
CCGCGTCGCATGCTGTCTCCAGGTGAGGTACGGCGAATATGCGGACGCGGCCAGCGTACATTTCGGCCCGACAATAAAGAGGAACGACATACTTGTTAATAAAATTTCTACTGAAATCTAGCGGTTTCTGTAACTTGCTATTGAAACAATAAACGTACTTACTTACTAATGACAGCACAGCAAACCCACAGCACTGTAATCGGAAACGAACTTTTGTCTGTCTGTCCGTCTCTTCAATGTAATTCGAAGAAGCAGCGATTCAGAAACACAATGCCTGATAACAGTGGGTCGGCTAAAATTGCACGGCACAATAATGACAGACAAATTATTAGCAATGATAACACCCTTTAAAACACAAACATTTCAAGAAATCACCGAAAGGACGTACGTTCAGGCTATAGACGAGCATGGCACATTGTGACTATGTATAGTTGTTTTGGTGCACCTTGGAAACTTACTTACTTACTTACTTACTTACGTGATACCTACGTAAGTGCTCTGCTCAGTCTATGGTTAAAATGTATGCATGTAATAACTGCGATGGATGCGTTAACATCGCGGTCTCTTAAATGCAGTTGTAACGCTAAAATATTATTGTTGACGCATGTACGTTGATTCAGTGGCTTACACGGCGATTATCTCCGGCTGAATAAATTTTTAGCAACGGAATTAGGAAATCGGTACTACAAGAAAAACTGACCGGTATAAGTCGGTCTACGGTATGTTGGAGTCTTGGAGAATCTGCTGAATGAAAACTGACAAAGCGCACTAACCATACACGTGATTATTCCAACTGCATTATACGCGTAGAGACAGGCCGCTACGAAATATCCTGATAATTGTCACTTCATCCCCGGTAGGCGTGCGAAGTATAGTGATCAGCGAGTCTGTGTGTTTGCCAGTTTGTCTGTTTGTTTGTTTGTCTGTATGTCCGCTTGCATATCTCAAAAATCGCACGTCCAAATGTCAAATGTCACCAAAATGTCAGTACATATTACCCATGTCTGCAGCTCGGTAGTCTTCTGACGGCAATGCGATACGTTATGTACTTCCGGTTTTGTATGTGACGTCATGTTTTCATGTTCTCACATATTGCAAGGAATAGGCCAGAATCAAAGACGACACAAATGTTTTGTCCAGATCGCCAGGTGGCAACACCGGGGCGAAGTCTGCTGTCTTTGACTGCATCTTGTTAGGTACTGGTGCCATCCCTTCTCTATGAGTCCGTTGGTGATCAAAAAGGGATGAGGTCCAGTGGATGGTTTTCCATGGTTGACGTTTGTGCCTCAATTTCCTTTCCTTCACTGCCTTGACACTGTCGGTCGAGTGACAGAAAGTGCCTGTAGAACATCCTGCTTCAAATTATTATCTTCATTAGGCTCTCTTTCGGGCGACCAGGCCCAACAGGGAATTACTGCGCAAAAAAGGTACATAAAACACAAACTAAAAAGTATTAGTAGTATATGTAGTGGTCGTCATCGCAGTATAGTTACGGTTGTTGTTGTTGTTGTTGTCTTCACATGCTCTGTGAGCGATATTATATATTTCTCAGGCACTGCCTAAAGTAGTGTGTTTTGGTAGACGGAATGTGTAGTAGGAATTTCAAAAAGTGCAGTAAGAATTTCTGAAAAGATGTCATATGTGCAGTAAGATTTTTGGTTAGATATCCGTCGAAAATGGCATGTTCATTCAACAATAATGTTTCAGCTTCTGGGGTACTTCGTCGCCCAGACCACCTATCGGGGCTCTGCCAGCGCAGGACCCCGCTGGGCACTTTCGACTTCAAGACCCCTCTCCTATATAGTTATTGTGTGCAGTAGGATTTTCTTACTATTTTAGGCCCTGTTTTTCTGTGCGTGTTAATTAACGCAATATTTCACATCCAAAAGCGATATAACATCTCGGCTTGTACTCACGTGACACGACGTTTTTGAGTCCTAAAATTTTCTTAGCAAAATCAGGGAGAGACAGCAAAACTTGCAATGAATTACAGTACGACAGTGTAGAAAAACAGTAACACAGAAGGTCTACTTTTTAGGCCTAGAGTAAGAAAAATTTATATGTTATTTTCCGGAATCTGGTCAGTGATTGTAAGCATAAATGAAAGAGACAATTAAAGTCGTTACTTACTGCCGGCAGGAGGTACCATTTCGTCCAGCAGTTTTATTTGTGTCCGTTTCCAGATTCGTAATATCACAGATCGCAGTTCTTCGTTCGCCTCATCAATGCATCCTTATAGCAAGCAACATAACTACACACGGTTAATTAATTAGACAGATACTGTTGTTTATTAAGAAAATAAACAACTGCCATGTCAAGGTTCGTGTAAGAACACTTACTGACATGGTGGTCTAATACATGCGAATGTATGTCACATTTACACATAACACATATTAATATCTAATGAAACTAGGAATTTAAAACCAATTTTAAAACACAGTCAGTCACGGCATAATATGAAACTACTGAGATCAGTATGTTGTAGCAACCGCTTAAAATTCTTTACAGAAGAAAAGTCATCTGGCTGAGCCGGCAAACTGTTCCAACAACGTACAACTCAATGGCAGAAAAAGTATTTACGTACATCTAAGTGTGACTGTGGCACAAATAGTTTAAAGCTATGTCCGCGTGTGGCGGTACTAGCATGACATACTCTAAAAAAAGTAGATGCGTCTATTTCAACCATTCCATCATCATCATCATCATCATCATCATCATCATCATCATCAAATCTTTATTATAAGTTGTCAAGCCGCAACCTAGTACAATAGAAGAATCAATAATATTACTGTAAGACTAGTACATATCTTTAAAAATCATTCTGTGTATGAAGTTTCGTCTGTTAGCTAACAGAGTGCGTAAAATATACCCTAAAAATATTTTATACACATAGGCCTATATCAGATCAAAGCGTAGCCGACGTAATTCGAGCCTGTCAAGTCCAAGATTAACCAGACGCTCACGGTACGCTAGATTGCTGCAACATATAAAGCGCTTAGTAAAACTTAGAAATTTAGAACTGAGTACAGCTTAATGTCGTCAGTGTATAGTTTAGATACACGGTTACCATCAAAAATGTCAGTAACATCATTTACGTAAAGCAAGAAAAGCAACGGCCCGAGTACACTACCGTGTATCACGCCGCTAGGAATACTGACATAATCAGAGTATATGACTCGTTGATTTGGGTGCATCGTGACCGTTTGCTAAGAAAATTACGGATCCACTCAATCAAGTCACCAGCAATGCCGTAGGCAGATAGTTTACTTATCAATTTATTGTATATATTTATTTGTAGACACAGATACAACAAGCAACATATAGAACAATGAAATGCAATAAAAAGAACTGTGTCTACTGGAGAGAAAGGCTCAAAGAGCACTTACAACTGCCCAAAAACTTAGATAACATAATTTAGAATGACTAACAGAATCGAATGCCTTAGAGAAGTCAAAATAAATAACATCAGTTAGTCGCCGATTACTTATCGCTATAGACCAATCATTTATGGACTCCAGCAACTGAGTACAGGTGGAACTTTTAGCCAGAAATCCATGTTGATGGCGAGATATAAGATTATTATTACGTAAATAGACCAGGACTGGTTCCTTTACAATCCTTTCAAATAACTTACTATACAAAAGCACGATGTAAGCAATAACGGGCGGTAAATACTACAGGCGGCAGAAGAACCTTTCTTAAATATAGGCATGATGTTAGCAAGTCGCCAGTCATCCCGTATTTCACCAGAATTAAACGCAAAACTAAATAAAACGCACAATGGTTTAATCAATGGACTGCCTAATTTCTTAAAAAGTGCAGAAGGAAAACCAATAGGGTCGAGATGATTTATTTTTGGTTTGCTTAATAGCTTTATAGCTTTCGAAACACGAGCTGGTGTAAATTCAATATTTTCAAGGCTGACATCACACGACACCCGCCTTCTGAACGATGGACAATCTCCATCATCTTAGGTAAAACACTTGAAAAAAATACTCATTTAAAAGAGTTGCTTTAGCTTGACTATCGACAACCATATTCCCCGCTACGTCGAATGCTTTGGCATAATCCACATATGCTACCATAACGCTCTAACCGTTGTTCAGTGTTAAAGTCCAGTCAGTAAATTAGTAACGGTTAAATGACGCGATAAGAAGCCATGCTAGTGCTTACTAATCAGTTTATGCATACGCAAGTAATCTAGAACGCGTGTAGTTACTACTCTTTCCATAAGCTTAGATGCGACACAAGTCAGTAAAATGGGCCTGTAATTTAACATCTTAATGAAATATTTACGCCGTTAATTAGTGCAGAACGTGCCTGAAACGCCAGGATTAACGTGGCACAAGTAAAAGGCACTTCTCAAGACCACGGGACATAGTCAAAGAACATTGTTATTGCCGCTAGATTAAGAAAATAACAGTTAGTCAGATCCATAGGACGGACGATAAAGCGGAGTTTTAAACCGCCGCCGAAACGATGACAAAGACGGAGAAACAGTAACGTCCGGTGGCCGTGCATTCCAGAACCGTGCAGAAATAACAGGAAACGCACGGTCTCCAAGCGTCGATCGCCGTGTTGCAGGAAAAGCCACATCGGTCACTGAAGCAGAACGTCGTCTCTGCCGCGAAGCCAAGTCGGACACACGCGTAAAATCACGAGATAAATATTAAACATGCTGGTCCGTGTCTTCTCACCAATGTCAATCAGAACCTGAAGAGTCGCGAAAGATTATAAAGACAGTCTATTTGTGATCGCCGTTTGCGGCGGGATTCATTCTAGGACTGAGTGGCTATATTCACCGCTGGTTGATTATTATACCTTTACACGACATTTTCCTCGTTATGTATCTGCTCGTTTCTGGACAAATTTAATTCAAGCACGCGTATTCATAGGGTGACAGTGACGTAATTTATTCATTCCTATATAGGCCCCTATGCCATGTGTTCTGGCCGCCATGATGTAGGGCAAGGAAATGTAAACACTTTAAGTCGTGTTAGTTTGATATCGCCAGTCTAGCGCGAGCACTGAACTTTTCTTAAACCCACTCATTCGTTACATATCTTATCCAGTTAACTTCGCGCAGTACGACATCATGCCCTACAACGTGGAGATTGTATCGTGACCATGGATTACTGTAACGTCACTTCATCCCTTCATCCCATCCCATCCCGGAATCTCTAAAATAGATAGACTTCCGACGCAGCTTAACAGAAATGCCGTCCGCCTTTCGTTCGCCCATCATATATATTTCGTCTGCGGGTGGTCTAATGTTTTTGGAAAATTCTCCCTTCCTATTGGTTGGACGCTCAGGCTTGCGTTCGTTTCATGGAACTGTGGTCGGTCAGCCGTTGTACCTCGTATTGACGCTATATATTGTTTCTGTGGTATCTGCGACATACTGACATTTACGTTTGACGTGAAATTATCAATAGTGGTCCAGTGGATACATTCGGTCTGAAACACAATAAAAGAAATCTAGAAGGGACTTCAGAAGACTTGTTAGCTTAATATATATTTCGAAACAGTTACATTACATTAACTCAAAGGAGCAATATTGTAATTAGTACCGTCAGTTTTTATATGCAGCGCGGTGCGGATGAGTGCAAACAGCGTCGCGTTGAACATGACTGTTCCGTCGCTGTTAAGAGGCATGTTCATCGACACCAACCTCTACAAACACCACCACCACCATCAGCAGCCGCTGTATAGCCTAGCGGTGACAGACGCGTTGATATCTCTACTGTACTAGCTGGATTCATCACTACTTCAACCAGTACGCACCTCGTTTCCTAAAACAGACTACCACAAGGCAATCGTAGACAGCAACTTCGCCCCAGGTGCCGCCACCTGGCGAACTCGACAAAACATAACGTCGTCTTTGAGTTTGCCCCAATGGCGCCATTATGTGAAAACATGTCGTCATCCACAAAACCAGAAGTACCTAACATTGTATTGTCGTCATAGCAGGACCGAGCCACGGCCACAGGTAACATGTACAGAAAATTTCGTGAAATTCGGTCATGTGGCTTTTGAGATATGTGAGCGGACAGATATACAGACAGACAGACAGACAACGCTCATCGCAATACTTCGCATCCCTCCCGGGGCACAGTAATAATTTGCATTATAGTGCAGCATTCGTAGCTACAGGTAGTCCTACGTCATACAGTGTATAACTAATTGCATGCATAAGAAACAGATAAGCGTTGCCGTTGCATACGCACACACATTGCGGTTTGTATGTCGATCATGTACGCGAACAAACAACAAACATAGACAATTTCTACGTCATTGTTGCATGTGTTCAATCGTCGACAGCCTATTTCCGTTAATTAGGCTTTAAGGGACTAATGTGACTAACGTTCCTTATCGTAATCCTAGTACTGTAGTTCTGTTTGAAAACTCATACAGCCAACAGCATATGACAAGAAGCTCTGCCACTGCAGAAGGACCGTGCGACGCGCTATGTTAGTAAGTTCGTGCTACGTTTCACGAGCTAACAGGAGTTAGAAAGGTTTCAACAGCAATAATGACCTTAATTCAAGGATATTGGCAACGGTGCCATTCGACAGGCCACATACGATTTCCTATTAGTGTTCCATTGCAACTATGTCTCTATCTTGCACCGTTAACAAGATATTATCACTTATTTCCCAACATTTAAAGAGGTCACGTGACACATCACACATCCCTTTCGGGGGTAATATATCATGCATGCGCTAGCACACCTGTGTATCAATCAGCGAACGAAATTTGAAGTGCCTAGCTTTCCAAAGACATGATTGGGGCAAAATTTAAAAAAACGGGTCACGTGACCCTGACCACGCCCTTTCTAAGGGTGGTTTGTCATCCTCAAGATAGGCTATGATATAGTTTACCTGTGTACAAAACTTGACAACTCTAGCTTTAGCCGTTTGAGAGATATAATATGGGCTCGAAAATTTAAAATGGGTCACATGACCATGCTATGCCCCTTTTAAGGGTGACTTGTCTGCCATATGCTGGTACTTGATATAGCCTATCGGTGTACACAGTTTGATCACTCTAGCTTCAGCCCTTCCAGAGATATGGTTTGTGCTTACCAAAGTTTAAACGGTTCACGTGACCTGACCATGCCCCTTTCAGGAATGTTTTGTCATCCGTGGGCTTACTACTATCAACCTGCCTACCAAACTTGAAGTCTCTATCTCCGCCAACTACGAAGATATGCAAAGGGAATCAAAATGTCGAAAATGGGGTGGTTTCGGATAGTTAGAAACCATCCCAGGTCATTGAAAATAGCGCCAATCGACAGAGCGCATACGAGTTCCTATTAGCCTTCCATATAACTATGTCCCTATCTTGCACCGTTTCTGCGATATAGCGAAATATTGGTCGAAAATTGCACATTAGAACCTAACCCACCTCTATTTGGCGCCCCCGTTAATTGGTGATCCCGTTAGAATTTCACCGAGATTTTTGGCAACAGAAAAATAGAGTCGCTGGTCTATCACAGGGCGTTGTTTGTGTGATCCTAAGTTTAGCCGTCTTCGTAAAACTCCTACTTGTAACAGACAGACAGACAGACAGAAAAACACACGATGACAGCATATACCGCGCTAGCATAGCGTCGCGCGGTAAAAACACAATTGAACGCGTGTGCAATGACGACAAAAGAAAACTGGCAGATACTGACTTTGCAGGCAACGCGGTGAGGGCAGAGTTTTCCAAAGCCGAGCGGCGGAGATATTTTGCGTAGTAGAGCGACAACGTCGAGGTGTTTTATGCGACCTCTGTAGCAACAGCCATTTTTTCCCTTTTCAGTCAATCAACTGCATCGGCAGCCGATAACCTACTGTGACCTTCAACTTGAGTACTTGACCTATGACCCTGACCTTCAAGCTCTACCAGAGAGTGTCAAGGTGAATCAGCGCGCCAAAAAGTCTACGTCAACGGATATTTAGTTCAAAAGTTACTGCCCGAACACATATTAGGTTTAATTAGGTATGACCGAAATGGCGTCAAAAGCGCCGTTAAACTCCAACCAACTCCGGTCACGCAGATTAGACAGTACATAACAGCAGTGATGTAGTCCTCGAGACCACAGTCTTGGTCTCGAGGCGCCTCGAGGACAAAGAATAAAGTCTTGGTCTTGGTCTTGAGACCCAGAGTCTTGGTCTTGGTCTTGAGGTAAAACTCTTGGTCTCGGTCTTGGTCTTGAGACCCAGAGTCTTGGTCTTGAGGTAAAACTCTTGGTCTCGGTCTTGGTCTTGACAAAAAAGTCTTGAGAATTAGAATTTACCAGACTTAAGTTGTTACATTTAATGCATTTTATGGTACATGGTATCAGGCTTTGATTTGATTTGATTTGTCAACAAACGTACAATCAACAGGTGCATATAATCAGAGGTCAAGGTGGGGGGGGGGGCTCAGCATGTTCAGTGGTAGTTCACCGATCTAGCGGTGTATTTTATTTGGCCGTGTGCATAGTCACTCTGAGGTTGGCACTCCATGGCGCCTAGTGAAGGACAACAAGCAGTTTGCTTGTTTGCAGTGGTTAATTGAGAGTGTTTTCTGCACACCCTGCACGTCAGCTCCGGTTGAGCGTATTTTCAGCCATAAGGGTCTGTTCATCAGGCCTCATAGAGCAAGGATTTCTGACCAGCTTCTGTGTAATCTCATGCTGGCAAAGTGCAACAGGCAGTGACAGTGACAGTGACAGTGAAATGAAATGTGCAATAAGAGATTGCGCTTTAGTGTTGTTCAGCACTGTTCTTTTTGAGTTGCTTTAAATTAGACCTACTGTCTTTATGTCATACACAGATGCTGTCTGTGTCGTGTGTATACTGTTGTGTTCATTTTGTGACCATTATATCGTAACCTGTGCAGTGGTCCGAGTAAAGTCTTGGTCCTGGTCTTGGCCTTGAATTAAAAAGTCTTGCCTTGGTCTTGACCAAAAAGTCTTGGTCTTGGTCTTGACAAAAAAGTCTTATTTACATCACTGCATAACAGGTAAAATGGGTCACATGACCAATTGACCATGCTATGCCCCTTTTAAGGGTGACTTGTCTGCCATATGCTGGGACTTGATGTAGTCTCGGTCTCGTTCAGCACGTAACAATACATCGAATAACGTTCCCAGAACTGGAATCCTTTTGTTTTCAGTTTGTTTAAATTTCGATGTTTTCTCCATTTCAGACAAGCTAAACAAAACTAAACAGATCTTTGAGGTCGGCAAAGAATTGGGTAGGAGTAAATAAGATTATTTATTGGAATCGTATCCGTGCGAGCGCTATTATTACAACCACGTTTAAAATGCATATCGTCCGTAATCTTTGTTCTTCAGCAAGCGGTAGTTATACGGCAGATGAGGTATTAAAATCAGGCACAAAGTTAATTCCAAGAAACAAGAAGTGTTTCAACTTAGGCCCTACTGCGTTTACGATACAGTTCCAGACAATTTCCTGGCAATTATCGACACCAGCCAGGCTTTCTGACCTCTATGACCCATAGCTACAGACAGTTAAGTACTATAAAAATCGACTTGATCAGTGTAAACACGATAGTAACGATCCCACAGCCGGTAGCAAGCAGTGGTGCTCTGATGGTGCCCTCTACCGAATGAAACCGAATATATCAACAGTACTGTCGATAAAATGAAATGTTGACAAGCGATATTATTGAAGTTATTGAAATAGCGATATATGTTTTTGTACAACGAAATACGAATTATGTTGTAACATGAATTTCAATTTAATTGATTGAAAAATTGTCTTAAAGTTTTATTTTCGTAATTGTAAATGTCTGTTAAGGACACCTTACTGTAATTCACATTAACGGCTTAAGTACAAGATTTTTTCAGTACCAAACATCGGATTCAGTTTGAAAACGACTTGCGATAACGCTATTAGACGCATCGTAGCCAAGAATTAAAAGAGATATGCTACCAGCACTAGTCTTAAGTATAGCGATTAGGGCTGAATTTTGGCGACCCCTTGAGAAACAAGGAAAGGCAAAATGGATCAAATATTGGTACCAGGGTGCTTTCCTCCAAACACATAGACATCAAAAAAGTTGCAAATAGTCATGTCAGAGTTACTTTTAAAAAACGCCAAAACGCCCAAAAATTCATGTTCTTCTTCTGCTTCTTCGTCACACCTTTTTTGTCCAGGCAGTTTCTCGGGAACTACTACAGATACCAGCATAAGTAATATACCACTGGAACCGCTATGACCCGTAGATGAAACTTTTGTGAGATTGGTTGATACCGTATCTCATCTAGGGGGTCAAATCCCCCAAAACCACCCAAAAAGGGGCGTGAATAGGCATTTTCAAGCCAAACTCGCTGTCGTCGTCAACACTCGCTAGGTGGCAGCACTAGTATAGGCCATGTGATGTGGTAGACACTAATTTGTATAGTTGTTGTTGCGGTTTTCCGTTTTTCTTTTAAGCAGATTTTCCTTTAAACATACGCGTATTTTTCCTTATTATCTGCAGTTACTGAACTCACGAGATAACTGTAACTTTGTGAACGGATTTATTAGCTGAAATTACCGGAAATTACCAGCTCATAATTCTAGACTTAGATCCTACGAAAAATTTCCAAGATCACACACTCGCACTAAACGATACCGTTCATTAGTCCAGTACGCACTGAGCCACTATCAGGATAGAATATACTATTCATATTTCATAGACATTGTTCACCATCCCTACTATTAGCATCACACTGTAATAATTGTTTGATTATGACTATATTTCTATTATATAGCATTAGTCATTGTACTTTTACTTTTATATGTATCTTTATTTGTACTGATTATCGCGCATGTTTGTTTAGGCCTATAGCTTGTGTATATATTTAGCAATCCAGCTGTTCAGCTGCAAATATCACGGCTTGTACGGTAGTACAAGCTGTTGTAAAAGCGACTAGCCAAAGTAATGGGAAAGGCCAAATTTTGACCCCCGGGGCTCCGAAACCCCTGAACGGATTTCGATGAAACTCGGACTATATAATCGGGTCGCGGGTATGACCACACATGCAAATCCATGTGGCGCTGCGACAACGTGGGTGGTCTGGGCGTACACGTGAAAAAACACATGTTGTGGTTTCTTAGGTATGCCTTTATCCTTCGGCTCGCGCCGAGCGCGC
>Ga0209780_1004093_pt1 | contig 11134 bp, 8 predicted proteins | sample WorMetexBAHAMAS2_FD_187384 | JGI IMG/M metagenome (GOLD analysis project Ga0209780, IMG submission 187384) | Marine gutless worms symbiont microbial communities from Max Planck institute for Marine Microbiology, Germany - Inanidrilus exumae... | ecosystem: Host-associated > Annelida > Digestive...
GGGATGGGAATGGGAATAGTCACAGAAATGGGAATGGGAATGGGAGGGAATGGGAATTGATTGCATGGGAATGGGCGGGAATGGGAATGTAAAAAGCCATTCCCGCACATGTCTAGTGTCAGTCAGGTTTCCAGGTGCTGAAGAAGTGCCGGTCAGGGCTGGCGCAGAATAAGTGCCAGTCCGGGCTTAGCCAGACAGTAGGCCACTAGTAGAGGGGGTGCACTTAGAAATATCGACAAGCTGCTCATGCCTACTTAAGACCTCCTTCACCCTACATGCTGTGCACACCTACCAATTCCCCCGCCTCTTCCTGGGCTGTGCATTGGACCAACATAAAGGTTTGAGCACTGGGGTCCAGAGTAGGCTGGACCCCTGCCCGCAATAAAGAACGAATGAACGACAATGTTGATGAAGGCATTATGTTTTTGGGCTGTCCATCCATTTATTTGTTCGATCGTCCGGACAGATTTTGTTACCACGATATTTCATGAATCGCTAGAGCAATGTCGATGAAACTTACAGGGACTATTCACTAGCCCCTACTGATGACCTGATTAGATTCTGGAGGTCAAAGTTCAAGGTCACAGCAGGCCATCGACGTCAAATTTTGTGAACTCCATATCTCGTGAACTACTCGAGCAATCTTGATGAAACTAAATACGGAATAACTACTAGCCTCTACTAATGACCTGGTTAGAATTTGGAGGTAAAAGATTAAGGTCGTCGACAGTGGGGCATCGGCAGATTTTCAGTTTAGTAGACAAATGCTTTTTTAAATTGTGGTTGGTAGCAGATAGCAGAAGTTACATTTATGTCCATGGGAAAACCATTTTATGTACATGTACCTACATGCTAATTTAATGTTTCTCAAGGCCATGTTTTGATATATTTTTGTAATTGTTATTTCTGTTTTTGTGATCCAGACTGAGATTATACTCGAATTTGTTTTGTTGCTGTCTTGTACAAGTGCATTATGACTTACTCGGTTGGTGCAGAGTACACAAAGCCTGATTTTGTGATTGTTGCAGTATACCAGCAACATTGCCAACAAGTTGTACAACTGTATGTTCCCTGTCATTTGAAGAGCTTGTTGAATCTGACAGACTGCTATCAGCTGTCTTAACACCAGGTTGCTGTCTGCAAATGTCAATAAAAGATGGATTCATCGAGCATTTTCCTCAAAGCACACAGCTTGAGCTGCTGCTGAGAAAGGTTTGCTGGAGATGTTCCTGCATCAGCAGTTGTTATTAAAATGATTAAAACACCTTGTTTAGTGGCGTATTTGAGGGCTTCTCACCTGTGAAGTGAGACTGCAGCATTACCAGTTGTTACTACTGTAGCTTAGTTCATCGTGTGGGTGTGCTTGGTTTGAGACATAAAAATGACCATGATAGTGATGATGTTGGATGGACATCATTAATGAGTAGACAGACTTCTCAGTCGCAGAATACGCCCAGTAGTCAACTGGTTTGTCTGTTGTAAACTACAGAGCTACTTACCTTTTTTAATGGCTGTTTTTAAGATGAATATGTATCAGCCGTTTCCCTTAGTTTTCTTTCTCTAACACTTTTTAGGTCAGATCTTCGACAGAGTCTACCTAATAAAGCCGGCCTCAAATGTCCGTCCGTGCGTACATACAGTACATTCGTGTGTAAGTACGTCTGTCCACAAAACGTTTCTTCGATTTCAATGTGATTTGGCATGTACGTAGGGGTATATGAGTGATGCACGACGGTATGCAGTATGACCCGATCTTAGGACAAGGTCAAGATCACAAGCCCTTGAAAGTTGGAAATCCATTATTTTCAAAAGCTATCTCTTTCGCCATTTACAATGGGAGCTGGCAACTGACCACTGATTCTTAAACTAAGGCACAATATCTAAATTTTATCTGGCCGGATTTTTGATATTTGGTTTAGCTTATGTGTCACGTGACTTTGAAGTTGGCACAAACGTTAGTTGCAAAGAGTCTACCATCAGTCCCCATACAGGGCTAATTTATTTTTGGAAAAGAACCTTTGGGGGTAAGTGGCAAAGGTTTTATGTGGGCTAGATACAACGAGGTTTAAGTGCCTACAACTGGAGGAAGCCTGGCCCGTTTTGGCTGTAGCCAACACAACCACGCCCACTACTCTGCACTCCCATTGGCCACTCCACCATGGCTACTCCACCTGTCAATCAATGTAAACATGTAAACATGCCGAGTTGTTTATTGTTTAGCAATAAATTGTGTAAACAGACAATTTAAAATTTGTGTGCCGTTGCTAGTACAAGTACAATGCTTTTATTATGTTGTGACTTATCTACGGTGGTTTAATATGCTGCTGTCAGACAAATATTGTACGTTTTTTGTGCGTATCGTCTGCTCGTGTCGGAGTATTATTATGGCCGACGGCTGGCGACATGTCAGGCTACAGCCCTTTGTAGGCCAAGCTCACTCCAATGAATATTTATCTTTATGGATGGTGTCAAAGTACTGTGGATGTCTTGTGCTTTGTGTGATGTTGTGTTGTACACTGCAGGATGAAGCTGACTCAGTGTCTACTGACTATGTTATGCTGTGTTCTCAATGTCCTCAAGCCATTGCCAGTGCTGGTCTGTCACACAATGTCTTGTTTATCGTTTAATGTAAGTGGTTTGGTTGACAACTGATAAATGTCATTACCTGTATCTTATTCAGTTCATCTGGTGATGTGTTATGATTCTGTAGTTGCATATAGACTGTTAAGATAGAAAAGTCTGCAGTTTGGTTAAATACATCTCTCCTATATGTCACATGAATTTAGATGAAGGCATTTGTATAAACGTTACTGTGTGAAGAAGTTTAAGTAATAAGTAATAACTGTTAATGTTGCTACTACTGAATTGAGTAAGTATGGTATTAGATGTTAATTATGACTGTGACAGAGGAATCGTCTGTGCCACAGTGCCCAAACTGTCGACTTGTCCATGCACGATGCTTTGAGTCTAACCGTCTTCAAGCAAATTTTATGCTTCTGAGGTAATTTGTGTGTAGTCAGTGGATAGAACGTCTATGTGAAATATCTTAGCCTGATGAAACAAGAGGCTCAGTTGTTGTAGAGGGACCATGTGATGATCTTTGTCAGCTGAAAGTCTTAAGATTGATTCTAGGCAGTATCATTATTGATAACAGTAGTATGCAAAATTGTTGTCTGCATCTGCTACGGAGTTGTCATCTACTAAACAGTTGTACGAGAGATTGAATTTTAAAAACATATGCAGTGGGTCAAGTGACCAAATATGATGCTGTTTTATAGGCCATATAGGAATTGCTGTCGGACTTGTAAAGCAAGGTGTCGCCCTAACAGGACATAACCATACCGGCCCGTAGTGCAGTGTCGGCTGCCCAACCGTCCACGCACCCAAACCCAGCGGCGGCTGACTGCCCACACGCCCGGTGGCCAGCGTCTGCAGCATTGCAGACGACAGCAGACAACAGACACTAGCAAACAGTACTGGCCCATTAGGCGGGCTAGTAATAACGAAGTAAAAGTAATGCATTACAGCACTTGATTAAAATTTATGGTACTATGTAATAAGTTAACAGTTGTTTGTGTTTTTGCTTAGTGAAGTTATCTGCTTCACAGTAATATTGACAAGAGTGGTTCTGAGTTCTGTTTGCAAAGTTATATGTGCAGTGGTGAACTGTGATCATGTGAAGTGGAATTCTACTAACTGGAGTTGTAGTTGCCATGGTGACAGAATTGGAGGATGGAGAGATCAAAAATGTCAGGCTGCTCTGGATATTTTTATAGATGACCTCTAAGGAGGTTCAGGCCTGTCTGACAATATGTGGAGAAGAACCCTTATGTTTAGAGGGACCTTAGCCTTTGCTAAAATTAAGATTTTTCTCCCCTTATCTGCCTTTAGGTTCTTACCTTTTTTGCCGTTTTGGTAATTTCCTTGCACTGCACTTGTTATCGCCAAGTGGTTGGTAACTTGGTAACTTAGTGTTGGACTTCTTTTATATCATTTGATCGTCGTTGTTGCAGTTGGGATGACAGTTTCACCGTCATAAAATTTACTTGTAGAATGTGTATGTAACACTGCATTTTTCCAAACAGCTGAGCTTCTAATTATTTTCATTGCCGCTTAGTTAAACTCCCTAAGCTAGTTGAATATTCGGCTGTTTTATTTTCAGGTACGTTGACAAAGTCAAGTTCATTGTGTTGTCGTCTCCACTAGCACTTGTTCACTGGCAAAAAGTGATTCAGCTTGGCTGGTTCTGTTACTTTCCGATTGTGCCAGATGCAGAGGAAACTTGTGATGTCCCAAAAGGTAAGCTTTTGTTAAAAATCTCTTCTTTATGCTTCTGTGCGGTTTGCAATCATTGCTTCCACACGCAGATAGATGTTCTGTTCTTTAGCTGTCCTCGATCCGACTGTGGCCACACCATGGACGTACTTTCTCCATTTATCTCTGTCCTCTGTCATTCTGATTGACTATTGTACGGAGAGTCTTGTCCACGTATTGATGTTCATTCAGGCCATGCGTGGTCTTCCTTGCCTGTGTGCACCTTGTGCCTTGTTTTCTTATGATGTGACCATAGTATGCTAGCTTCTTTGCTTTGACAGTGTCTAACAGTTCCTTTTTTTCCCTCTTTACTCCAACTTTGTTTTACTTACTTATTTGTTTTTCTTTGCAGAATCTTTCTCAGCCCTCTCATGTCAAAGGCATCAAAACATGTTTCTTCATTTTTTCTGAGTATCCAGCTTTCACTGCCATATGTACATGTTAGAATGCTTCAGCTTCTTGAAGTCTACAGAGCACATATTGGGTGGTTGCTGGTGCTTGCATGCCTTGTGCATCAGTATTCTGAGATTCGTGAATTGGTCTCTTGTCCCCCTTCCTTGTCGGAATCCCGCTTTTCATCTGCACATTTTTTTTGGTTTTCACTCGGATCCTCTGCAATACCATCCTAAACAAGGATCTTGCTTGCTTGTGAGACAAGAGCAATTGTTCTGTAATTTGCACACGGTTTAAGATCACTTTTCACGGTAAGTGGGATGAACGTGGAGAACGACCATTCCTCTGGCCACTCGCCAGTTTCCCATATTGCAACACATATTCTGTGCATTCTGTCCAGTACTGTCTCTCCTCCTGCTTTGAACCGTTTTGCTGGGACCTCATCAGGACCTGTAGCTTTGCGACTTGCTGTCTGACGGATGGCATGATCTACCTCTGAATGAAGTGGTGGAGGCTCTTGCTCCCAATATTCTTGTTGAGTTCCTTTCCCTTCCTTCTGTTTGCTTACTTACCTTCCTTTCTTCCTTCCTTATTTTTTTCTTTCCGTACACTTCCTTATTCATTTACTTCCTAACTCGTTTACTCCCTCACTTATTGTGACGTTTGGTCCTCCATGGCTTTCCATAGTATAGGATGGACGTCACGCACTCGGACACAGTGAGGCGTGACGAGCAGCAGGTGGTGGCCAGTCTGCCAGCGACCGTGGCCTAACGTGTCTAGTTTATCACGATTTTTGTTGAACTAATGTATATATGTGAATAAATATTATATGTGAAGACAATGGTCGTTATTGCTAGCAAATTATGCACAGACTTGTCACACTTAACTATTTACTTTTTCCAGAATAGGCCTGTTCCATTTCCAGGCCAGAGGTCAAATTTGGCTTTAGTTTTTTGGGGGGTTCACTTTATGTTGTGGTGTATTTTATTGTGGATGCATGTTTGCTTTTGTTGCATTTGATTTAGTTTTTCAGTATTAAGCCAACAGAGAAGAACGTCTCCAAAATGATCTATTTGGTGTCGGGTGGGATGTAATACCTTAACTCAATCAGTAAATACAGTTAACACAGTCTCACAGTTGTGCAGCATATTGAACTTTCAACTTTCCAACTCTCTTTTTTTCATCATTTGTGTTTTAGGCAGCATCAAATGTATTGCATAAATGCCGTATGTTGTGACAGATATCGCATGTAGCGTGGTCTCTGGACCGATCGAGATGCTGTTCGGGGGCTGACTCAAGTGGGCCCTAGATACCATGTATTAGATGGGTGTCAAAGTCAGACGAACCCGTTTGCTGCTGCGAGGGGTGACAAGACGGCTGTGTGGCCTTACAACATAATTCTTTGACCATTTGTGATTTTTAGTGTAGTTATTAAGATGACTTCTAGTGGTAACACATGATTTTAAAAGGTTGATTATGATAGAAGCTTAATATGTTGCAGATAGAAAGTTGTACTATATGAGCTTGTTGAGCTTCTTTTCTCTAGCGCCTTAAACAAATATAAAACAAAAGATTATTGGCTGTTTCAAGTGCCAGAAAATGGTAGTGGTCGTAAATGATAGAATTGATTTCAAAGAGAGAATATTGGTTATCGTTGTGTTACAGAAACTGCATTTCAGACCAGTCTGAGTGTATTTCTGAAGTCACTGGGCTCGGACGTTGTGACGTTGCTACATGGAGTTGATTTTTCTCAGCTTTCACGTACTGTTAACCTCATAGCTACTGTTCCTGGTCTGTATATTGGGTGCATTGTATGCCATGTCTTTGTGTACCTTTTTTGATTCTGCTGTTGACAAAACAAAGAAGCTCAGCTATTGTGCCGATAATCATGCACCACACTGTCAGTTGGTATCTTGTCAACTGCTGCACAGCTGTATGTAATATCCCATTTGAAAAGGCTTGCAATAGGTAAATGACCTTGAGGTCACTCGAGGTCTTTGGAATTGTCGTTATATTATTTTACTTCTTTTCATTGTGCTCCATGTGGGCTCCGGCACTGTAATGTGCCGTGATTCTTGTGTTGACTTTGGCACTATATAATTTGTTTGTTTGTGTGTTAACTTAACTTTCCTCGTCACTTGTTTTCTTCCTAACTTTCTTCTGTACTTAGGCTTTCTTTCTTACTTATTTACTTCCTTACTCATTTACTTTCTGACTCATCTGTCTACTCCTTCCAGAATAGACTTGTTTCATTTCCAGGCCAGAGGTCATAGGAGGCGACCAAACCTGGCTTCAGTTTTTGTGTTAATTTTATGTTGTAGTATATTTTGTTATGGATGCATGTTTGCTTTTGTTGTGTTTGTTTCAGTGTTTCAGTACTAAGCCAAGAGATTGGCTGGGAAGAACGTCTCCGAAATGACCTATTTTGCGTCTTGTGGGACATGAAACATTAACTCGATCAACCAATCCTTTTATTGGTCTATAGTAACAACCTTGCTGTCTTGCACCATTTCCGAGATTTTACCACATTTACAGTTAGCCCACAGGTGACTGTAAGTCATCCACCTGGCGGTAGGCTGCCATTACTTTCCACCAGGCCTGTGGTTACCTTCCCAGCTGCAGAACATCACCGCCCCTTGGCCGCAACCAAGTTATACTGCTTGGTGACAGAGGCACATAGGTGTGAACAACTTGCCCAAGGTTATTACGTAGCTTTTGCCCCGAGCAGGATTCGAACCCACGACATGTTGATCGTAAGTCCAGCGCTGTACGTGTTGCGCCACTGTTAGTCATTATAATGTCCAAAAAATGATAATTGTGTTGCTTTCATGTGTATAACTGGAATTAGCTACTATCGTTGCCGTGATTGTGGTACTGAGTTAAACAGGTGAATGTAAAAACAGTGTATAGCAGTTAGCATCAACTTAGCTTTCACTACTACGGGAAACTCACATGCCATTTGGGATCACACAGTGTTACCTGCCACCCGGCAATGGTGAGAATCCCGCCTTTACCCCAGCCGAAGCAGGTACTTGATTTAGTGACCCCAGGGGGAATCAAGGCTGAGTTGACCTGTTACGTGAAAGCGGACTGGCCGTGAATTGAACCCTTGACCTGTAAATCGCAAGTCCAATGCCCTACAGCTAAGCCACCGCACAACATGTGTGGTATGTGTCTTCTGTGCAGAATTAGTATTTATCAGTCATTGGTTAATATGCAGTTTATTTGGGACTACTTTAAAGCATTTTTGTGACCGATGTGATACTATGATAACTGTAGGAACCTACAGTTGCACTGATGGATCACAGTTTGGCATGTTGGCTTTTCATCGGCTCATTAGACAAATGCCACTACTGTTAAATTCCAGAAAACAGGTAAGAAACAGCATAGAAAATTTAAATGTGGAAGTACATCTGCTTGTCGTCAAAGCATAAAATATCAATTAATAGTTTCAAGACTATGAGAATTTACCTCACCGTGAATTAACTCTTTATTTATCAGCATGTTAGGTCAGGTTTACTGTCACAATCACATATAGAAATACAACTTCCAGTTAATATTGTAGCGTAATGTTCTTAAAATGTGTCTGGAATGAATGTTGTTAACAAAACTTGGTATAGTGTTTGAATGATGTTTGTTTTGTAAATGCCGTTAAGACTCATCCAGCATTGCATCAGTGCGTATGTGTGTGTGCGTGTGTTGCTTGAAGTCACCGGAACCAGTTGGCTGGATTTAAATTGGTGTGCTTTTTGAAAATGGCAAAGTTAATTTTGGCTTGCACCTTCCTTCACCATGTACGTTTGGCCTCAGAGTCGAGTCTGGGAGTCATTTACAGACAATGGAGGCAGTCAAGAACTAGAAGAAGCCGACACTCGCAAAAGTCCAAAAACCCACGCCAGGGAAACCCCGGTGGCAAGCAGACGTGGGGAAGTGACGCAGAGAAAACCCGATGTCTCTAACATTGTTTGTGCGGCGGGGAAAACCCAGCATAGCTTGTGTACGCAGCAGTGGCTATATTGCGCTTTGTCAAAGGACCAACATGGACGTTGTGACTTTGACCTTTTGACCCCTAAATAAATGGGTTTGCTGGACTCATTGTGAAACATTTATGTGTAAAGTTCGGTCTTCCTAGCAGCAGCGGTTTTTGAGATATCGTCTGGAGAAACAGACAGACAAACAAACAGTGTTGAAAATCCTACCCATGGAACTGCCATTGGCGTGCATGACTGTGGAAGATGATAGCTGCTGCAGGCGTGACCCGTTGATGAGAAACTGACATTACGGAAGTGTTATAATTTTACTGTGCTGGTCAGACAAAATAGTGCATGTCATAGAGGGCTTGACAGCATTTGTCTTTGTTTATATCAGTCATTTCATTACAGTAGATGCATGAATTGGCAGTGCTTTACTGGCGGGATCCAACTGAATAAGCAGCTACATGTACTGCTGCTGTTTACTGCATCTTAATTTTGCAATTTTCTTACATAAAAAATTTGCTTCATTTTAATTTTGGAAATATTTTCGTGGTGTTGATATTCTATGCAGATAAAGTTATAGCATTGGGCAAATTCCAGAAATTTACTGGTATTGAATTGGCGATTCTACTCAGATCGCGAAAATCCCGAAAATTTGATGCATGCGAAAATATAGTGTTTTACAGCATTTAGTCGTAATATTATATTACCTAGGATGAAATTGGATGCAATCTGACAAACGTGCTGTGATGTTATCCTAGTAGTGTCGCTCTGGTCGGTTTTTGTACCCGACACTGTCTGCAAAGTCATTATGTTTTCAAGCTGTCCCATTCAATCGTTTGTCCAGCTGTCCATTCATTTGTCCACTGGTCTAGGGATGGATGGATAGTGATTTTCTGCTGGATACCGGATTCGGTTAACTGGCGCCTAATTTCCGGCCGGTTCCAGATTCGGATCCGGATTTTTGATGCAGTGTTGTGATTGCATTGCGCTTTTACATCATCCTCCCATTTGACTGAGAAATAACTCCAAATTTTACTAGTGTGATTTTGTGCCATTAAGAACAATGCGTATACGCTACTATCGAATTTACGAAATGGTCACCAATGTACTGCTAAGGCATGTGAACCAGGACTGGAGTTCAGTAAATTGATACCACTGTGAACTGCTGGTCGCGTCATTCAAGTAGAGATTACTGACAGATTTCTATTTGCGTATTTCTGCGAAGCATCAAGTGTCATCACTGCATGTGGCATAAGCGTTTCTTGTGTCAAAGGTATAAAGCGCGGACATTAATCGGCGGGCAATGGGTGAGCGGGAAACCTGATAGGCAGCTGCAGTTGGTACAAGAGCAAACTGCCGGTGGCCGGCTACGTCAATCGACAGGCTTCATTGGCAGATTTTTGCGGCTGATACCAACTGTTAATTGTGCAGTGACATCGAACTTAGTGCAAAACTGGGTACTGTAATTCGTGAAAATCCGACTCGCCGTGCCACATACAATCCGGCCAGAGGTGGATTTCACTGGTTAGTGCAAAAACCGGCCGGATCTGGATAGCCGGACCGGATAACCATCTATCCCTAGTCCGGTCAGATATTGTTACCATGATATCTCATGATCGGCTGAACAATTTTGACAGGGAGTGTTCACTAGCTACTACTGGTGACCTGATTAGATTCTGAAGGTCAACGTCAGACCTTTGTTCTAGCGTGTGGTGGTGAGGGCATCCACGTCGACATTGGGTCATCAAAGTTAATCTTCTAGTTAATTATTGCTTTTGTTGATATTCATTATCCAGCAGCATGGTAGGGCACTAATGCTAGGCAATATGTCAGTTGCTGATGCTGTTGACAGCTATTGCATTTGTTTGCTGATACATGTTGCAGAGTGTTTACTGCGCTTCACGGCTCGGCAATAAGAGAACTGCAAATGTTTTATGCAAGTTGTTTGGCCTACCAGGTTCATTATCAAAACATCGCAGTGGGGAATGGTGCAAGGTCGTCTGTCGTTATTTTTCTTACAACTTTTACCATGCATCGCTATTTTAGTGCGATATATGCTGTTGCTCTGCATCGGTCTGTAACTGGTTGACGTTCTGTCAAAATGGCTAAACATATCACGCAAACAATGCCATATGGTTATGCGGGACACTAGTTTTCTGATGCCAAAGATTGGACAAAATTTCAGTGGGGTTACCCATAATGGGGCGCAAAATACAGGAGGGGTATGTTGAAATAGGTGATTGTACTGCTGTTCAGCAGTTGACAAGATTTCAATGGCATAGCACATTGTGCGATCGTTTTTGCAGTGGGTGAAACTCTTGTTCAGGTGCTGGAATTTTATGACTTATCGGCTGGTGATTGGTAACATAGGTGGCTTTTTGCTGCTCTTGTTTTGTGCATTGTATTTATTACAAGCTTACAAGCATTTATCTAATTTATTACAAAGTGTA
>Ga0209780_1004094_pt1 | contig 11132 bp, 10 predicted proteins | sample WorMetexBAHAMAS2_FD_187384 | JGI IMG/M metagenome (GOLD analysis project Ga0209780, IMG submission 187384) | Marine gutless worms symbiont microbial communities from Max Planck institute for Marine Microbiology, Germany - Inanidrilus exumae... | ecosystem: Host-associated > Annelida > Digestive...
TCCTCCCTCCCCTTCCCCTCTCTTTGAAGTAGGGCCCCTTAAGCCAGCTAGAGGGTCTGGGGGAATGTTGTAAGCTCACCCAGCGGGGTCCGTGAGCCGAAAACGAATTTGGTGCAGTTTAGAGCTGCCAGAAAGCCACTGGTGGTAATCATTTTGAGTATTCTGAAGTGCATGTTTCACAGTAAATCGATTTTGCAAAAAGTGGGACGGTTCGAACGGCAAAATTAACATGCAGGCCGTCCCACTTTTAAAAGTGGGACGGCTCTAGCCATCCCAAGGAGATATGTTCTGACACCTATGCTCACCTAGAATAGCCGTTGTAATGCTGTGTGCAGACATCAAGAGCAGGAAACAAGAAAAAGGCCATAACAACAGTTTTTACAACAAATGCAGATACGTTCTTTATCTATGAATAAATCTGCACATATATACCGTATTTCCTCTAATAGAAGCCGGGTCTCTAATACAAGCCGGGTCTCTAACAGAAGCCGGGGTCTAAAAGACGAATATCATATTCATAGAACTAATTGCGCATCCCCCCGTAGCACTGTGGTGCACTGCGTCATCCGTGTGTATTGCGTGATTAGCATTTAGCAGAACGACGGTATGGCCTTCCGGGTATTTCGCTTTGCAATAATAAATATAAAACATCTGGGTGTTTTAAATAATGTCATGTTCATCGGTGAACCGGGTGGTTCTAATAGAAGCCGGGTCTCTATTACAAGCCGGGTCTCTGATATTGTTCTAATAGAAGCTGGGGGCTTCTATTAGAGGAAATACGGTATGTCATTACAACCATCATGGCAAACAGCTGCATTGCCCACAAGTCAAGCAGTAGCAGACAGACAATTATAGGCTAGTAGCTTCACGGTGAGCGTTCAGTGATTATGAGATCAAGCTCTTTCAGCAGGATTCAAGAATTCATTCCATCAAGACATTCAATGGCTTATGTGGTAATAACGCGTAAGATACGAACGGAATATTGTGCTGTATTGTCAGTATGGCGGCTATCAGAATACATCTATAAACAATGGAGAATCACTAAAAATTGCTAAACCAGCATTTCCAATATCAATTTCAGAACTGAAAATACTTGATGTTTTATATCAGCTGTGAATATACTTGCAATGTGCATTCAACAACGAATTGCCATTCTGTATCAGTTCTGTTCCCAAAGCAATTTACCGGTAATTACTAACAAGTCTGCAATCATATGCAGCAACTTTACCCCCGGTGCCGCCACCTGGCGAACTTCACGAAATGTACGAGTCGTATTTGATTCAGGCCCATTCGCTCCATCATCTGAACATGACGTTATCCACTCAATGTGAAGTATATAACGTATTGCAGTGCTGTAACAGAAGGACCGAGCCATGGCCACAGGTAACATATACGGAAAATTTGGTGAAATTTGGACACATGGTTTTTGAGATATGCAAGCGAACACAGAGAAAGACATGCTGATTGCAATACTGGGGTGAAGTAAAGAAAATATCTTTGATCCTCCTGGATGGTGGCAATGACATGTAATATACAATTCTCAAAATGGAACAGTGGTTGCATAGAGCAATATATCGGCTTATTTTGGCATTGCAGTGGACTACAAAAGACGAATGCAACAACAACATCCATTTGGCAATGTTTTGAGATCAGTTGTCTTGCAATGATTGTCATTGAAGAGCTTCGAGAGCCCGACTAAAGTTCAAAACATCTACGACTTTAAGGCCGAACTGATCTTCAAGGCAGTGGTAGAAATACTGAGGTGCCGTTTGCATCATTCTCTTAAACTGCAGCAGCATGGCTCCATCAAATTCACGAAACCTGCACAAATGTGATAATTACACGTAGCCAGAACAGAAGTAGTTGCAGCTATCTACTGCTACAAATCATCAGCAGAAATAATCCGGTAGCTAATGACGGTAAGTAACACAGCACATTACATTTAAGTGTAAAGCTGTAGTGAATGGGGGAATTACTGTTCAACTGAATAAGACTATCTGGAGCTATTGTTTGGCTGAATATGCATAGAATATAAATAGTTACTGTTACGTGAACAATACAATCTCATTCAAATTAATCGTCATCACAAATGAGAATAGAGTGAGTTTACACTAAGTTCTGCTTAATAAAAACTAATCATTCAAGATTTTCAGCCAACAGAATGTTCGTTAGAGCAAACGTAACACGCTGAGCTAAGACAACATTCATTAGGTATGCTGGTTGTAGGTGCAGTTTAGTAATGTCAAGCATCTGCACCCAGCAATGGAAATCTGGCCACGTTGTCATATCGGCAGGTTTGAGGCTCTGGGTTGGCTGACATGCTGCAGCCAGAGTATAGGTTGAGACATGCAGTGACCAGGTAGGTACAGATGCTGTCTCTAGACGGGTGTGGACAGACAGGAAGTGGAAACGTCACGTTATGCTCCACTGCTCAGCTGCACATAGCAACTCAGCATGACAGGCATTCAGGGACTTAATTATGCTCAGCATACATTTGCATGAATGAGCTGTCTACATTGCAGCACTGTCAATGCATCAAATTCTGCATCATGCAACAGCACGTCTTGGCAGCATGGCGCTGTCTGCTTCTAAGACAGCTGTTTATGGTACTATATATGCTGTCGTCGTGTGTCTGTCTGTCCGTCACAAGCCAGCACTGTACCAAAACAGCTAAACGTAGGATCACGCAAACAGTGCCATACGATATTGCAGAGACTAGTTTACTGATGACAAAACTCTCGGCGAAATTCCAACAGGGTCACCCCCTACGGGTGCGCCAAATACAGGTGGGGTATGTTCAAATTGGCGATTTTCGACCAACATCTCGCTATATCTCAGAAACGGTGCAAGATAGGGACATAGTTAATATGGAATACTAATCGGAACTCGTACGGGCCCTACCGAATGGAGCTATTTCCAGTGACCGTAAGTGTCCCCTAGCTACTCCAAACCACCCTATTTTTGCTATTTTGTATTGCCTTTTGTATCTTCGCAGTAGGTAGACATAGACTTCAAATTTGGCAGATAGATTGACCGTAGTAAGTGCTAGCCCACGGATGACAAACTACTCCTGAAAGGAGCGTGGTCAGGTAACATGAAGCATTCAAATTTTGGTGGGCACCAAGCATCTAAAACAAGAGTTGCCAAATTTTGTACACGGGTAGAATAGGTCAAGTGTTAGCCTGGAAATGACAAACTACCCCTTAAAGACACTGACACAGTCTGGTATTAAAGCTTTATATGAAAGGTGATATAAAGAAGATAACAATGTAACACATCACAGCTCGCTGTGATCACAAATAACAGAAAACCGAGCAAAAATGTTTGGGACAGTTGTTTACTTATTTATTTTCTTGCCGATTCTGTCGCATGACGTCACGAGTTTTGCGTGCCACGCCCACTTTGACACCCGCAAAATATTTATCCACGCCTGTGGATAAATATTTTGCGGGTGTCACCCTCTTCGGCCACGGCAGGCTCCGTTGTGCTGACCGCCTTCTTGTCCTCATCCCTTGGCAGTTCTTCCTCGCTATACTCGGGCTGGAACATGAACGGTTGAATACGCCCGCCATTAACACTAAATTCGTTTTCATCGCTGCTTTCGCTGTCCAAACTGCACGCCATAATAACAAGAGTGACGTCAGTACTGAGTACACATACCACAGTGACGTCACTGTGCCCGTGGTCTTCTTGGCCGGTAGGAGTCGCCACACAGCAATGGCGGCCCCAATGGAATTATTTAAATGCTTTATATTTTGCTTACGTTGACAATACGCAACAAATCAAACTCGCCAATCGTTCTAAAAAACATAGACCTTTATTATATGTTTTTCTTGCCGGAGGTGTCAGTGTACCGTTAATGGGAGTGTTCAGGGTCACATGACCCATATTTTACATTTTGGAGCTACATTGTACACTCATATATTTCGAATCGGTGAAACTAGGCACTTCAAAGTTTCATGTGCTGATTGATACTGAGGAGAGAGACATTTGTAATAGAAGACTAATAGGAAATCATATGTGGCCTATTGTATGGCACCATTACCGGTGAGTGACCTTGAATGACCTTGAAGGTCACGTTTGCTGTTTGAAACCTTACTAACACCCATACCTCGGACAAATAAATCAGAAAGTGCACATGGCTTGTCATTTCAACTATCTTTTGGAAACTGAAGGACTTCTCAAGGCCACCAGCAGTCATGTACACTGTAAATGTGGTAATATCTCGGAAACAAAGCCAGATGGATTCATTGTTCTACAGACCACTAATACAAAGTGATATATGCCCTATCAAACAGAGGCAATTACAACGACCTTGAGTGACCTTCAAGGTCATTCACCTACTACAAGCCTCTTCAAATGTTATTTTTCGTACACTGTGCAGCAGTTAACAAATTTCAACTGACATAGCATATCATGTGGTCCCTCTGCGATACTGGAGCTTCTTGTTAATGAATGCTGTTGTTAATTACAAGTCTGCTGTCAACAGAGCTACCGCATGTTGGCAACGATGGTGTTCTTCTGACAGGTGCGTGCAGTTCATGAAAAATCCCAGGTTTCAATGTATATAACCTAACAATGCCAAGTATTAACCTGTCAGCATGTTGAGTCAACGGCACACTGACGAGCCACCGCTGCACATCAACTTGTGTCCAGGTCGCAACTGACGCCGCTGTTGGCTGCGACGGTGATGGCTTGTATGTGTGATTGACAGATTGCTGACGGCTGGAACCTATAACACCACGTACACATAAGTAGTAAACGTACCTATAGGTTTAGTTACTTTGTAGTTTGTACAACGTCCAGTCTGGACATGGAATGGGCCAATTCTTACAATCCTGGGGTATGTATTGGCACCAATATGCACAATACAACAATTAACATTGGGAATCTCTTCTATGATGGCTTGGATGTGGCCACCTCTAGGTGAGACGTCAGAGCACTTGTGGCCAAATAGCCTCCCTGAGGCCTAAATGACTCATTAGGAACTGCAGCCAGGTTAACTGGTGACAGTCCTTAACCTCGGCTGCTTGAGACAGACAAACAGACTTTCTGCTTACTCTAATAAAATATGTATTAGATTTATGCCATTTTATAACTAGAAGCCAACACTCACAAGAGTGCAAAAACTCACGCTGACACTTGTTTTTTGTGCCTCATGACCTAGACCTTCGACCATTTGATCCCAAAATAAATGGATTTCCAAAACTCATGGTGGAACATTTCTATGTCAAGTCTGCATCGGTTTTTGAGCTATCGTGCGGATGAACAGACAAACGCCGGTGAAATCCCTACCCCTGTGACTGCCTTCTGTGTGGGCAATAATGACGCAATACAGCTTATACTCTGCTTTGTCATCTCTGAAGACATGCTAACAGATATTATCGTTAGCTAACAGTCACATAAAATAAGACAAAAGCACATCAATTACTGACAATGTGCACAAGATGAGCTCTGCGTGGCTACAGAGACGACAGGCTGCACTGATAAGTGCAGGTGTCCTCGGCTGCCGATCTCTTGAATTAACCGATCAAGTTCAACATCAAATGCTGCAGGTCGACTGAGATCAAAGAATAGTTTTGTGCCAATAAGGATACCAAGCCACCCATCAGGCACATAGCCAGGCTCCACTACTAGCGGAATAATGTCCTTCCGTAGCCGATACATATACTCAGCCTCTGAAACAATTACATCAATAGAAAAGACTAAGTAATAATCAGCAATAATTTCAAGCTACACAAATATTTTATGACACATGGCACAAATTGATTTCAACTGGTCACTGATAATGTAACACGTTGAAAATATTGAAGATGACACCACCTAAAGTCTGAAAAACTTGTCACATGTTACACAAACAACGATTTAATGACCACATTCTAGGAAGACTTGGGTCAGCTGGATACTGCTTTGATCAAAAGGGGTGACTAGTGCTGAGATATCACTAACTGAGGACTAGACCTCATCCTGTCTTCAGCAACTGACTCCCAATGAAAGGACATCGCCCTTTATGTCATCTCTCCTCCATTAGCACATCCAATAACTAATCCTTAGCTGGCAAAAAGACACCCGGTAACGATTATTTACAGAGACTGCAGATGAAACAGTGAGTGAGTTTTTATTTTCCACAGCAAACAGAAATCTAATGACATTTCTTGGTTGGCCAAAAAAATAAATGCAAATGATATTTCTCTGGCTGAGGTCACACCAACCACTTTATCAACGTTTTTCATAGGATCATCATCGTAATCTTGGAAACTGATCGGGTGGACCAGCATACCAAATATCTAGGACAAAGGTCACACACTGGACACACACCGGACCAACTGATCTACTTGGGCTACTACAGGCTGATGCGTCGTCTACAGTCGGTCCAGAATGCAGCCGCGAGACTTGTAACCGGCGCGCGGCGTCGTGACCACATCACGCCGATCCTATGACAGCTCCATTGGCTGCCCATGTGTCAACAAGTGACCTTCAAGATCGCCGTCCTGGTCTTTCAGTGTCTGACCGGCCAGGCACTAACGTATCTAGCAGATGACTGTCAGCTTACCTCTGACGTCAGCACGCGCCGACTCCGATCGACCGAGTGTATTGCAGCTGCTGGACCACGTTTGTGGAACATGCTGCCAATTCATTTATGGCTACATGACGGTATCGGACAGTTTAAACAGTTGCTGAACACCCATCTGTTTGGTGTTTGGGACCACGGCGCTTTGTGATGCCTTACTAGAAGCGCAATGTACAAATCATCTCACTTACTTACTTACAGTGGTGGGCAACAAACATGCAGTAACATCTGACATGTTTCCAACACACAATGACCAATGAACAAAACCATACATAGATGACCTGTTCTACAGCTTGGACTATCTTTGTAGCCTTGTGATAAGCAGACCAGTACAACGGCTGACCTCTCAACAGCCAGTGCCATTGCTTCCAGTGTTGATCCGGCTGTACCAGTCAGCACATACACAGATATAGTTCACTTTTCCATACAATGTGAAAAGTGCAGCACACAAATTAAATAGACAAGTATGATTATCAAAAAATCAAAACACTCCAAAGCCAGATATCTTGAAATAAAATAATACTTACTCATGTTATCAATATCCATCCATACTTTGTAACCAGCAGCTTTTAACTTGTCTTTGACGTAGATCATCATCTTCTGTGAGCCCCAGTGATAACTTATCATCACATGTGGAGTATCCGAATCTAACACAGAACAGCACATCTCATGCTCACTTCTGCAATTAACAATAACAGCTAGAAGGCTGGATTCGGGCGAATAACAATACTGATAACTATATTCTAGCAAGCAGTGACCAAACAGTTTGGCATCTTGGCATATAAGTCTTTGCACAGTACAAATGTTGTATCCTTGTAATGTACGAATTTTACATTGTAACATCAAAATAATGAGGTTACTTGGCTTGGATAATGAACAATATGAATTTTCAGTGCCACACAGTCGTTAAAGTTAAAGTTTCCGAGTAAAGTTTAAGTTTCTGAGTAAAGAAGTTTCTGATGACAAAGAAATTTGTGATCACTTGGATGCAAGTTATGTTGAAGTCGTTCCTTGTTACATCACAGTAACAAGACGGTTCAATGATTTGAGATGAGGCCGACAGTCACTCAAAAATAAATGGAGACTGAGAGGACCCGCTGACGAATCAGTCAATCCATATGGTTTGGATTTACCTGATCTCTTGACTGGTGACTTGCCAGTAGTTGATTTAATGACCCACAATGCACCACGAGCAGCACGACACACCCCTTCATCATTGCTGCCGAGAGTTGCTTCGTGCAGAACTAGAAAACAAATTAGACAATAAAGTATAAAAGAACTAGCAGAGTTGCTAGAGATATAATGCGGAAATGGCACTATCCTCACTGCCTCAATGACATCTCACTATTCTCACTGGCTGTATTTCAACAACTTCATTAGCTCTTCAACAGCACACAGAGTTTAAGCTAGAAACTCTCACCTACAAGGTTTTGCACACTGGACACACTGTCAAATACAGCAGAACTTCTTATATTTCTGCCCATACATTGCAATCATCCTCATCCATAATTTTAAATGTTCCTCACAATAATCTGTCTCTCAGTTCCTGCTTATTCCATATTGCAGCACCAACAATCTAGAGCTCTATCCACTCCCTCATCCCGAACTGTGGTTGCATTCAACATCTCAAAACCCATTTGTTTCTGTGTAGTTTGCTTTTGACAATCCATAGTGGCTAACCCATCTTTGATTCATTTACACTTAAATAACTACGGTACTCTACAGACATTTCTACTTACTTATTTAAAACTGATTCAACATGCATTAGGAGAAGGTATGATTATCTACTGACACTTCGAAGAACAAAGATCTTAACACAAACATTTATTTGCACTGTACAGCAATCTATCTGCAATAAAGCTATTCAAGTCTATTAAAGATTGACGACTGCACCTCGTAAGCAGTCAGGTGAGTCCAGCATATGTTGTCTGTTGTGCACATTGAATGACAATATCCACAGACCGGCTGCTGCAAGACCACGTTCATCATTGTTGCCGCCTTGCAACAACTGGACGTAGAGATCAATTGCACCAAGATTTCCAAGTCGTTCCTTGTTGCCGTCATTAATAGCCAAGTGATTGAGACCACATGCTATCTCTGATGCCCAGAATGCATGCAACTGCGAGAAATGATTCTCGCTGTTCACTGCTGTTTGCAAAATGTGAACAATGTATGCAATGTTCTCGTCTGTAGCATTGATGATGTCGTTCTCTTGCTCACTGACAATGTACGAAAGTATCAGGTATGCTTTCGTGCGCACAAGTCCCTGTGGACGTTGAAGATATTGCTGCAGAACAGCAACTGCGCCGGCTGATCTGAACACCTGACGACTGTCAGCACACATACGGACCATGTTATGCAGTATGCCAAGATACGCCTTCACAAGGTAGTGTCGGTCGGGGTCATCTGTCAAGTCCGCATTGAGCAGACAACTATCTGCAAGTTCTGCAAGCATGTGATTGGCAACCGCAGCACGAGCGAGGCAATCACACAGGGACACGGACTTGTCTGTACAGTTCCAGATGACTGACAGCACCAGCTGCAGATTGGTAAAGGCCGTGGCATCACTGATGTAATCGACCGTCGACAACGACTGCCAAGCACGAAGATAAACGTGAGCGATCCCACAGCGAACAATTCGCTCGACAATGCGGCGATTCAACACGACATCAGAAGAGTAGCGAGTCTGAGACTGAACGAAGCGCAGATCAGCCGTCGCATTTGCGGAACTGAAGTCATCAAATGTCAGCAAATTCTGTAACAAACATTACATAGTAGTTATACAAAATGAAACCTAACCTGTCACTTTCTAGCCCATGACTGCCACACATGCTAGTGACTCTAGTTCTGCTTCAGATATAATATTAGTATGAGTGAAAAGTTAGCAGTGTTTAACATACCAACACATATAAAACAGATCAATTCAGAGACATCTTTCCAGGCAATCAACTGCACTGACAAAAACAAATGTACTAGCACACCAGTAAAAATTATTTTGGATATGTATATGATCAGAATCAGATATTACTCAAACACAGAAATCATAATTGACCTTATATTGAGTAATGCCTATCAAAAAATGCTAGAGAGTGTACTCGCTAGCATTTACTAGCATATTTTGGGGTCAGAAAAGACTAGATTCTCCAGGAATTTTCTAGGAAATGATCCAATTTAGAATACTTTCCATTATTTCAGTTTTGTTTATCTCATGCTATAAGCATACTGGCATTAACATGCTTTCACAAATAATTATTTTTTTGTACATAAAGAGACAGGTTGAAGTGACATCACAGTAATCTATGGTCACGATATGATCTCCATGTTGTAGGGCATGATGTTCTACTGTGGGAAGTTAACTGGTGAAGATTTTTGACGTTATTTAAGTAAAATTAAATCAGCGAGTTTAAGAAAATCTTACTGCTAGTGCCTGATCGGCCATCTGACTGTAAGTTCTGCAAAATGTTTATATTTCCTTGCCCTACAGCCAGCATAGATAAAATGTGGAAATTACTTCATTGTCAACCTATCTGAGAGATTGGCTGGGAAGTATGTCTCCGAATGACCTATTTTGTGTCGGGTGAGATGCAAAACCTTAACTCAATCAATGTCAACCTATCTATAAAGATGACAAGGGATCAGAATGCATTCACGTTGACACCAAAAGTACATAAAACCTGGTAACTCACAGCCATACCTGAATTTTCTCATGAATTTGTTCAACAGTCTCTTCATACGTCAGCAGAGTCTGACCAGCACAATCTGCTTTTACATTTGGTGACTCCAGCTTGTATTATCTGATACCATTCATACTCTGCCTCGATCCATAATTTTGAAACTGTATCACAAACACAAGACACATACTTGCATCATCTAACTATGATCTTAATTTAAAAACAAAAATAAAAAGTACAAAATTAGGGCTGTTCAGCGATTAATTTTTTAATTGCATTAACTGCGCGATTAATTATTTTAATCATGCATTAATAATACAGTCAAACAAAATTTAGAATACTGCTGCAACCGGAAAGTAAACGCTTGTTCACTAAAGGAGTAAAGTTTTATTATCTTGAGCCCAGCGCCCTCCTCAATCCGCCAGACCACCAGTTTCAGCAAACAAAGTGGCATCCCATCTCGTCCAGGTCGCCAAAGCTCCAGCAAAGAAGGCTTTTGAACGCAAAGTTCGCGATGGATGGCGTCAGGCATGCAAAAACTCTGCAGCAGATCCTCGTCCCCAGGCAGTCTCGCCGGACGAAGTGGTCAGTGCATTGGGGCGAATGAAACTCGGAACTGCCCCAGGATATGACCTCGTTCACCCAGAGTTTTTAAAACATCTGGGTCCCAAATCACTTACTTGGCTAGCTGATCTCTTCACCAGAATGATTTGGGAACAGAGGATCCCAAAGATATGGAGACAAGCGAAGATCATAGCCTTGCCAAAACCTGGCAAAGATCCACATCTTGCTGCAAGTTACCGACCCATATCGCTCCTGAGCGTATGTTACAAGCTGCTGGAACGCACCATCCTGCAGAGAATCTCCTCAACAGTGGAAGACCTTCTCAG
>Ga0209780_1004095_pt1 | contig 11131 bp, 8 predicted proteins | sample WorMetexBAHAMAS2_FD_187384 | JGI IMG/M metagenome (GOLD analysis project Ga0209780, IMG submission 187384) | Marine gutless worms symbiont microbial communities from Max Planck institute for Marine Microbiology, Germany - Inanidrilus exumae... | ecosystem: Host-associated > Annelida > Digestive...
ACTATGCATGCTGATTGTCAACAAGAATTGCGCATTACATGCATTGCAAGATAAATATGTATAGATCTATGGACCTCTTTCTGACTTTTATGATCGCCCGCTCTAGCTTCAGCTTCTGCTTCACTATAGACCACTGATAAGAAGTGATATATGGCTACCTGAATAGCGCTATTTCCTATTGTTGCTGATTCTTGCCTTCAGAGTGTAGCATACTAGTAATATAGGTGCCTCGACTGCTATTTATCGTCCGGTCCTATAGGGACATGATTGGGGACCAGACCTGGCAGATATTTACCGACCGCGTTAGCCGGAAAAGGAAAGCTGCTGGTAGCGTCCGTCTGTTTGTTCTCCCCGCGAAAGCGAGAGAGTATGTTTTTACCGGCGTTGGTTTGTGTGTCTGTCTGTCTCTGTGTGTGTCTGTCTGTCTGTGACCACGATAACTAAAATGATTGTGGACGGATTTGTATCAAATTTTATTGAAGGTTCCTAGGGAGAAAGGGAAGACCAAGCTCGTGTTTCGTTACGATCGGTAGAGGGATGTGGAAGTAGACCTAACGGTCAAAAAACTCCGTAAACCGGCGATTGTTTACGTTTTATACTTGTAATAGTAGGTGTGGCAAGTGTTGCCAAGTGTTGGCGACACAAACCCCCAAATTTCGCTTTCGCGGGGAGTTGTACTCTTTCGGAGTACTTTCAATCTAGTTTCCGTTTGTTTCTACTGCATCTTATGAACCGATTGACCTGTGAACTTGAGTTCTGTCTGCGTGCGCACGCGCGCGCGTGTGCGGGGGCTATATATGTGTGTGGGCCATGACCATAGTTGCCTAGGATTGAAAGTCAAGGCCTTGGTAACGTATCAGTCTCGAACACGTTAACGGTGTTTCGATCCGTCTCATCTTGTGTCGACGTAGCCTAAATATCTTGGCCTGTGTCATGTGTTGACATTGGCAGTTCGTGTTGCAGCTTGCAAGTTAGAAAGCTGGATGCGAACGTTAACCTTAAATTTGTTACATGTTAAATGGTGTTATCATGCTCGAAACAACTGCCCAAAGTTGGGCGACGATCATATGGTAGGCTTAACTGACATGATGCTAACATTCTATTTATGTTTGACTTGTGTTAATATTTTCTAGTTTAAATTATATGCGATGCCTTTATTTGTACTAGTACAGTATATTAAGTTGATTATAAGGAGCTGTTGTGTGCATTTAAAAGTACCGAATATTAGTGATACTGATTTTCTACTGAATGGACGGTACTTCGGGAGATTCGTGATAACAACACCTCACTAACTGACACAAAACAGTCACGTGATCAATGTTGTTGTTTACATTTAATGGTGTATATCGTTTTGTTGAATTTACTTGAAGTCATGGTTGATGTGCAGTCAGATGTGCTTATATCTGGAATTTAAGGTCACTTTAGAAACGGAAAATATTTTATTGGACTGTATCTAAAGCGTTAGTTTGTTGTCATTGCCTGCCAGCGTTGGATACAGTGCTTGTGTGTGTCCGGTCAAAACGGCCTTCTGCCACAACGGCCCCACGGTCGCAAGTCAACACTGCCATCCCGTAATACCCAAGTTTTATCTATCTTCATGGACTCCTCATATTGCACAGCATATCTGAACTTAAATGATGGAGTGTAATTGCTTAACAGACACCCGGCCGTTTTAACTTTTCCGGGGCCATTTTGACTAGAGGCCGTTTTAGCAGTTGGACTTTTGGTCAGTAACATGCTTGTGAGATTGTAATAGGCCTATGCCGTGGTCGCCCTTTTGGTAGCAGGCCTACTAGCTAATATGCCAGTAGTCATCTCTATGCCTGTGCCGAGTACTCATCTGGAGTAGCTTGAGCTTAAAGAAGCTCTAAGTAGCTGTATTTTTATGCTTGAGTACTTGACCGTTTTTCAATGCGTATTTCTTTTTCAACAAATATGTTTTATTTTTGCTTAATTTTAAATTATATTTAATGACTTCACCACCCACCAGTGTCAGCAAAGGCATTATGTTTTTGGGCTGTCCATTCATCTGTTTCTCATTCGTCCGTTTGTCTGTCCATTTGCTTGTCCGCACAGATCTTGTTACCGCAATATCTCATGAACAGCTTGAGCAATTACAATGAAACTTACAGAGAATATTCACTAGCCCCTACTGATGGCCTGATTATATTCTGGCAGTCAAAGGTCAAGGTCACAGCAGGCCGTTGAGGTGGCAAAGGCATCTATGTCGATGCAGTGGCGTCGAAGTTCATCTAGTTCATTTTAATTTAGTTTTGTCGATTTAATTTATGCATAAACTGATAACTGGCATATGGGCGTAGTCAGAATAAACACTGAGGCTTCCACTTAGGTTATTAGTTATTACTACAGCCTGCACTGGTTTTTATAGCATGATGATATGCTAGCACGGTATCTATTTGTTCGTCTGACTGTCTGACTGTCTGCGAAGTCGGTGTTCTATCGATGTGGCTAAACGTAGGATCATGTACACAACACCGTACAATAGTCGAGGGTCTCTAGTTTTCTTGTGTCAAAGACCTCTGGAAATTCTTATGGCATCACCCCTATGGGGTGTGTCAAACAGAGATGGGATAGGTAGACATTGGCAATTTTCGACCAATATCTCGCTATATCTCAGAAATGGTTAGTAGCTGCTACACCTGATGTCCACTCATTGATAAGGGCAGTCTAGCTAAGGGCTCTCTATCAAATCAGGGTGGACCTTTAACACCTGCCTACAGACCAAGGTGGAGTCCCCAAACATTTACAAAACCAGAATATCCCCATGGAACCAGGGCATGCCACTAAAATTGCAGAACCATAACATCTTTCAGTCAAACTGGGTCGGGCTCCAAAACATCTCCACTCCAGTATGTAACCTGGAGAGGTTCCTGAACATTGCCGAGTGCTAGATTTGCCATGCGCTAGATTAAGCTGGCCGCCATGCACTAGATTAAGCTAGCCATCTCATCAGCTTTTGAGTGCACATTAATTTACCGTATCGTATCACATCGTATCGCATCTCTGTATTCAACCAAAACATCTTCCCCAAGGAACGAAGGCATGCCAACAATAATTCTCTCTATGGGACCATAACATCTCTACCTCACCAGGACAAGTCCTGAAACATTACCAGTACATAACCAGGGAGCTGAGGCCAGACCATCTCTCTATGGAAATAGAACATCTCCCCTACAGAATTAGGACATGCAATCAAAACATCTACTAACAGAAAAATAAGCTCTAGCTACTGAACGTTTTGAAAGAGGGTCGGTCCCAAACATTTCCCTGCACAACCAGAACATCTCTCCTCCATGGAATCATAATGGGCCCCATAACATCTCCAAAGAGAATTAGATGACCATCGACCAATCATAGTCTAGACACAGTGCAGTGATCCCAGGGCAATGACCCATATGTAACAGCTAATTTGCAGTCACGCTGACATGGACCAGCATGTTTTAGATTGTCAAAACACCTATCCCTTCTTTAAACTAGTGTTTTGATGTATGTCGTTCATTGTCTGATCCCCGTCAGTTTTACTGACTGCGTAGAGAAAGTCACTGACATACCATTGTTTTCAATTTTCTGTGTCATTCTGCATTACAGAATGATGGCGCTTAATAAATTGCTGTTTTGCCTGAACCTTGATGAAACTTGGATTTTTCATTCCTTTGCTATTTTTTGGCCCATTAAGGAAATCAGTAAAGAATGCTTGTACTGAGGCTGCAGCCACATCGTGTGGAAAGTTTCACAAATGTCCATTAATGGTAATCAGAGAAAATGCCTTGTGTAGCGCTGTAGCATATTAAACATTAATAAAATGTAGTGATTTCACATTTGTTGAAAGCTAGATGTCTGCTGAAAGTTGGCTGATTGTTCTGCCATTTTGCAGTGGTACTGCACTAGTGATACAATATCCTGGGCATAACTGTATGGTGTTTTTGCAACTGTGGATAACTTATTTTATCATTTTGACCAACATCATATTTTTTGCCTTCTAATTTTTTTGTAGGCATACCAGTATTTCACGTCGTTCATTTTGTCTCGGTTATGATCAGTCCAACAGCTGGTGCTCAGTACGGAGTCGATAGAAACTGTAATATCACAAGTGAAGAATCTGTCGAAGTTGCCATGAAGAGTGACAAATTGGCTGAAAATTTGCCAAACCTGTTACAGTTAGGGCACGATGCACCAGTAGCCAGGAAGGGCTCATTTGTGATAACGGATATTCTTCGTAAAGATGAAGACGTCGATGATTGTGATAGCACATTACTAGCTGATGAATCAGCTGCGTTTGAAGTAGCAGAGTCACCGATGAGGACTCAAAGCTTGGATGATGGTTTGCCGTGGACCACTCCGCCTGCTATGTCACTCACTGACTCATATTCACGTTTTCGAATCGTCAAAATAGAGAGCCGCGATCGTTGGCACAGAGGTCGATGGACTTGTCACGATTTTGCGGATCCACCAGAACGTATAAAGACCGAACAGATGGTAGAAAGTGATGGTGGTGCAAACAGTTTAGCCAAAAATGGACCGTCAATCTATTACATTCCAGGTGTTCAAGATGTTCTTAGGAGTCCATTTGGCATTGTCTATAATACTGGAGGACATCCGGTACTGGAGGCAAATTTCCTTCCGTCATCACCCAGATATGCTCGTGGTTCAAAGTTTTTCTCTTGCACTTCAGAGACATTAGATGATGTGTCTGGAGATGTGCTACCATCGCAGATGTTGTCACGAAGAACGTCTATGGCTAACCAGTCAAACCCGGCTGACCACTCAGCAGCGAGAAAGTTGTTTGCCAACCGTGAAAACAACATGTTGACACCACTGAAGATTTCAGTGTCAGCACCTCCGCAAAGTGATGCTGAGCATGTCGAAAATTATACGTCACTACCGTCTGTTCACAGACAGCTAAGCAGCAATGTACTGATGGCGGCAGATGCTGTGCAAAAGACGGCTGGCCCGACGTCACCTCTTGATGTAATGATGTCAGCCACGTTGGGCGCATCGCCGAGTGAACCAGACATGAGGTTAGCTATTAACTACTTGTCTCATTATTACTGGCCCGCCTACACATGGTGTAGGGGGGCCAGACTAGTAACGGTCGCTGGCATTTGTCATCGTCTGTCGTCCTCGTCGTCTGTCATCGTCTGTAACACCGGCGCATATGCAACGTAACACACCAGGGGGCAGCACGCGACGGTGGGCCAGTAGTGTTACGTCTCATTAGGGCTACACCTTGTTTGCACTGAATGATGAAGTTTTCTTTGTGTATTCAATTACTGAATACATTTAACTGTTTTTACCTACGCGACACTATGCTAGCATGGTATTTACTGTCATCGCATGTCCGTCTGTCCATCCGTCAGTCACAAGCCGGCATTGTTTCAAAACGGCTGAATGTTGGAAAGGATCTCAAAAACAACGTCGCACGATAGCCCAGGAACTCTAGTTTTATGATGCAAAAGAGCTCTACGATATTCTGATTGGATCACCCCCACGTGGGGCACCAAATGCAGGTGGGGTAGGTATAAATTGCGTTTTTTGACTGTACAAGAAGTTGTGGCTCAGATGCCTTACCATTGAAAATATGTGTCCATCCATCACAGTGGTCCACTTCCACGACGGTACACTTGTGAAGGAACATGCAGTGTCATCAACAACTTTGGTGGTAGTCGAAGTTTGATGATCACAGTTATGGTCCAGTTAAGATCTACAAGGTTGGTTGTATATAAGTCTGTTGATGACACGCACGGCGTCACATGCTTGCTGTGCGATAATTGAGCTTACTGCAACAGTGCATGTACAATCTATGCAGGTAGCTGAATAAAACGTGACAAAACTGAAAATGGTCCTGGGGCTGACCCGAGGGATATGTGTGCATTATTTGTACAACAGTACGACGACATTTCAACTGACACAGAGCGTCGTGCGGGTCTCTCAGCGAAAGCTGAGCCTCTTGTTTCAGCTCCTGCTGCTTCTTATGTTTTGTTAGTTCAGTGTGAACCTTATGTATATACAGATTTTTTTTTAAAATTTGTTTTAACCAGTTTATACACTAAGAATATATAATTAATTAGATTTAAATTTGTACCTTAAGTGCTTCAACACTGTTGGTTGAGCATTGTGATGGGTGTCATAGTGCTCCATCACCGTGCACCTAATGTTTCACAGGGGAGAGTTTTTGGGACCCAGCCTAATCTGGTTTCATCGACCACTTCAGTGGTCCAGGTAGAACAGCGGTCTGGTGTGTATGTGTGTCTGAGTGCCCGGACAATAACTGTTATACGGAATAATCTTTGACCTGCATATTTTGCATGGCGATTCAATTTGACACTACCTTGGTCAAATTAGAACATTAAGGTCATGGGATTACATGATGACAGGAGGGAAAATGTTCGTTTTTTGGCTGTGAATGCAGTTGATTGGTTGAAAAGTGAACATGAAGTTGGGAAAACCAGCTGTGACACGATGTACAGGAAAATGCAGGCGGGTAATGACACTGCCGATTTCAGCATGGCATGGCACTGGCAGAAGTATGCATTCTGCAGAGTGCCGTTGCTGTAGTTGACTGTTTGTTGAGTTCTTTGGGCTAAAGTGGTCAGTGCAACCTTGAGTGAGGGTTTTCTAGTTAGCTTGAGAAAATAGGCCAGTTAGACAAATGGTGTATTTATCATGCCTCTGCTACCCGACAGCATTTTTGGGCTGTCCTTCTGCCACGTTTATCCGCTCGTTCGTTCTGACAGATCTGGTCACCACAATATCTCCTGAACGGCTGAGTAATCTCAATGAAACTAACAAGAAATAACCACCAGCCCTTTACTGATGACCAGATTAGATTCTGGAGGTCAAAGGTCAAGGTCACAATAGGCCGTTAATGTGGCGAAGGCATTCACGTCGATGCTGGGGCATCAAAGTCCCATCTTCTAATTTCTTGTGCTGTTTTATTGATCTCACCCTAAATACTATTATGTAATTTCATAAGAACAGTGATATTATTCCAAAAGATTATGCAGAATATAGAATACTTTTTGCACATCAGTGGTAATAATTGCGGATACAAATGCGTGATTTTGTGTATCTTAGTTACTGCTAATAAACATGTGGATGTGGAATTTTGCCATACATAATGCTCATATTTGTTATTGATTTATGCAGCATATGAAAATCTTAAAATTAATTAAATCACTTTAAGACACTGTACTTCAGTGAGTGTAATTGTATATGTGTACATTGTGTAGTGGCAGTGGGATGGTTGCTATTGACAATAAAATTGAACAGGCAATGGTATGTTGACTGCTTCTGCTTTTTACTACTTTTCTTTGCCCTATGCATTTGTTATTATCCACACATGCAGATAGGCAAGGTGTGGATATATCATTTACTTTTTGTTTGTTTGCTTGTAATTTTGTACGGTTACGGATTACTCCGGCGAGGATAAAGCTAGCACCGTCAAATTTTGTACCGTGGTTCGGTGGAGCATTAGACTCATAATGTGAGGGTCGCGAGTTCGAAACCCACATCAGGCGCTGCGTTTTTAGTATGGCTGTACCGAATACGGTAATTTTACTATTCGGAATATCTAGCGTCAGTATTCGGCCGAATACGGTTTATTCGGCCGAATACGGTTCGAATTCGAATAGTTTAGAAACAAAACTGTTGAATGTTGCAAATTTGAAATTACTTAATGGCTGGAGGATGCCTGCCGGCCAAACTACATCATTGACCGGGTTTCTGGGCCCTGGACTGGATGCTGGGCCCATTATCGCCCGCACTGATTCGTATCAGTCCATCTGCATCGGATCCCTGCAGCCGCACCTGTGTCGTCACGCTGTGGTGCAATCGGCTTCATCTAACAAAGACTGTTGACTGTTGACGCACACCCGCTGTTTATGGTCCGCGTCTGTTGCACCAGGGAGTATTTACGACCGTTTACGAGCTCAGATGAGACTTTATGACGCTGGCAAACATTGTTTGCTGTGTTTCATCGCGCGCCCGTGGCGCGGCGTGAGCAGTGTTATCAACTATCCGTATTCGGGTTCCAAATTGTGGCAGTATAGCGCCGAATACAAATAGTCCATTTGGCCCACTGTTCGGTCCAGTTCGAATTCGAATCGAATATTCAGTACAGCCCTAGTTTTTAGTCTCTAATTTTATTTATTATAAATAATTTAAAATAAGCATATTTACATTAATTTAAAATAAGCATAAATATAATAAGACAAACATAGTTAATTTTAGCCTATATTGCATTTACTGTGTGGGTCATGGAGGGGTTTTTCGTTTGTCTCCCCTAAACCTGAACTGATCTGGATGAAACCTGAAAGTAAGGGGTGAAGGTGCACACTCACACAAAATATTAGGGGAAATCGCTGAAGGAATTCCGTCTAAGTATGCCTAAACGTGTTTTGTTTTTTCCTATCACCAATACAACATAGACTTTTGGCCACTTATTCTATCGAGTCATAGATGAACCCTGTGTGTTACCCGTAAGTCCCACAAAGGGTGGCTCAAAACGAAAATTTCTACATTTGACGTTGCCTTTTATGTTTTCCTTGCAGGTAATTGTAAACACTCCAAATTTGGTATGTGCATTGAACATAGCAAGTCCAAGCCTACAGATGACAAACCGTCACGAAATGGGCGTGGTCACGTCACGTGACCAATTTTAGGTCGACACTTCTGAGTCGACCTAATAAAGTGGGCATCAAATTATCACTAATAGGAAGTCGACAATGTGCTTTCTTCGAGCCATAGATGAACCCTGTGTGTTACCCCTAAGTCCACCAAAGAGTAGTGCCTCAAAACGAGAATTTTTACATTTGACGTTGAATTTCATGTCTTCGTTGCTGGTAATTGTAGACACTTCAAATTTGGTATGTGCATAGAACGCAGCACGTCCCAGCCTACAGATGACAAACCGTCCCTGAAATGATCGTGGTCACGTCACGTGACCCATTTTAGGTCGTCACTTTTGAGTCGACCTAATAAAGTGGGTCTCACATGTCCGTCCGTCCGTCCACAACAGGTTTAATTGATTTTAGTGAAATTTGGCGTGTAGGTAGAGGTCGACGAGTGATGCACGATGGTGTGCAGTATGACCCGATCCAGTGTCAAGGTCACGAGCCTTTGACAGTTGGAAATCCTTACATTTTCAAAAGCTATCTCCTCCACCTTTTACAATGGGAGCTTGCAACTGACCACTTTTATTCCTAAGTTAGGGCACAATATATAAATTTGATCGGGGCGTATTTTTAGGTTGACTCTTCGACAGAGTCGACCTAATACAGCTGGTCTCAAATGTCCATCCATCTGTACGTACGTACGTGCGTGCGTACGTCCGTCTATCCACTCTGTTTCTTTGATTTCAATGAACTTTGGCATATACATATAGATTGATGAGTGATGCACGACGGTATGCAGTATGACCAGATCCAAGGTCAACTTCAAGGTCACGAGCCGTTTGAAGTTGGAAATCCAGCCATTTTTAACAGCTATCTCCTCTGCCATTTACAATGGGAGTTGGCAACTGACCACGGATTCTTACACTAGGGCACAATATCTAAATTTTTATCGGGCCGGGTTTTTGATATTTGTCCTAGTTTTTGTGTCATGTGACTTTGAACTTGGCAGAAAGGTCACTGCAGAGAGTCAACCATCAGTCCCGCACAGGGCTAATTTATTATGTAATGGTCCATACAGTGGTATGAATTTCACTATGTAGGACCGATTTCACTTAAGTCTACTTATTTACAGTAAAGTCGGACAGAATTCAGTTTCCTGTTATTAAAGGGCATCATTTGGAAATTACTCGCAAACTGAAGTAAAAGGGGTTAAGAGAAATGTGACAATTAATGGGAAGAATTACCTAAATACACGTCGCAGTAGCTATTGTTACTATGGTAATGGTGAAAGTTAGCGGAGAAACAAATATACCACTCACTTTGAGGCATGGACGTAGAAAAGCAAAGTTAATTTAGCGTTAATGGGACTTAGGTTAGGATTAATATTGGCTGCAAAGTGGGTGGTACGATTGTATATCGCGGGCAAAGTCTGATATCTACGATTGCCTTGTTAACTGTTGCAGGAGCTTCTCAAGAGCCATTTAATGTTCGCTGTCCATGAGGAAATCGAGCAGCTGAAAGAAAAGATCACGACGCTGACAGACCGAAATGCACTGCTCGAGCGTGAGAACACAGTTTTGAAACAGAGAGTTTCACCAGAAACACTAGCTTTGCTGCGTGTAAGTCCGCAAACGTAGACATCGTCAGCAAATGACTGTTGCATTTTTGCGATACTTGCAAAAGTTGTCGACGACTGTGTTGTTGAAGCTTGTCCCAGTAGCTCGTCTGATCACTGACATAGAGCGCTCTGACAGTCAACACAGGCAGTTCATCTGTGTTGGAGGACACTGCTGAAGCTGCTGACTGCTTGGTAGCTGTTGCTAGTGAAGATGTGACTGTCATATGACGAGCTGGTGGTTTGACAGTACCGGTACTTTATTGTGACACCGTGTTACATCTGTACCAAGGCTAAAGTCTAAGATGCCACAGCCATGGCATTGGACTCCTCATCCGGAGCTTTAGTCTTCCAGGCCAAAACCCTCATTGTCAAAGCCAAAAAACGGCCTTTGATGGGCCTCATGGCCAAGGATTTGTCCTCGAAAACATATTACTCAGTAAAAATTTTATGACTGCAGCATACAGAGTAAATCTTTAATATGCATTACAAGTTTGTGCTGTTTTATTGTGTATTACTGAACATTTGTCTGAGAATGTATTGTTGTATGACCAGCTGTGATGTGCTCCACTGATTGGTCGAAATGTGGTCACGTGAACACCATAACCTAATAGTGGAAGAGTGACGTGCAGCAGCTAAAGATAAAGCTTACATCATTGAAATATTGCATGTTTTAGTGCTATATCAATATTTTGCATGGTAATTGTTAGATGTTTCAAATCGGCCAGAGTAGAGTGCAGGCACACTACCGATGTCGCGTAGAATGGTTTGTTCGTAATTAGTCTGACTATTACAGTGTAGTACTTATGAATAAAACAGTTGATTGTGCATTAACAATTGGGAACAATACTCAGAGTCAGTGAAGTTTAAAAGTTAATCCAAA
>Ga0209780_1004096_pt1 | contig 11130 bp, 8 predicted proteins | sample WorMetexBAHAMAS2_FD_187384 | JGI IMG/M metagenome (GOLD analysis project Ga0209780, IMG submission 187384) | Marine gutless worms symbiont microbial communities from Max Planck institute for Marine Microbiology, Germany - Inanidrilus exumae... | ecosystem: Host-associated > Annelida > Digestive...
TGTTTGCCCATATCAGTCAGCTGGGTGTAGAGCTTAAGTATGCTGAAGACTGTAATGTTGAAATGTGATAATATCGAAGCTTTGGATTGCTTGTAGTGAGGAAAGAGAATCAGAATATATCACGAAAGATTTCTCTTTCAGTCGACGAATAAGTTCGAGAGCCAGTCTAATTGCAGATAGTTCTGCGGTATACACGCTAGATTTGTCTGGCAGATGCATGCTCTTAATCTGATTTCCACAAATCACAGCACAGGCTACGGATTCACCAATTTTCAAACCGTCGGTGTATATTTCCACATGCTTGCCAAAACAATTCTTGGTTTCTGCAAAATGACTCTGAAGAACTGCTGCACTGACATTGTTTTTGTCGAATGCATACATGTCATAATTAAAACAAGGGCGACGTAACAGCCATGGTGGAACAGATGGAACAGTGCGTAGCGTGCTGTTTTTATGGTTAAAACCAATACTACTCAAGTTCTCAGCAATTCATATTCCAAGCGGAGCAATCTGTGTGGGTTTCCGAGCAAATAGTCGTTTTGATGTCAACTTAAAAACACATTTGACAGTCGGGTAACGCAGTAACGTGGACTGTCTGACCTCGGTCCATGATCGAGGACAACCTTTCTAGTTGCATATAGCTGCTCCTACCGAATCGAACAGTCTATACCTTGCAAGCGATGTACAGCCGGTCCACTGCTTAATTCGAGGCTGCTGTGACCATTAGAATGGGCAATTTTTGTCGATTGTCCGGCCCACTATAAAGCACTGGCATACGGCTGTACGCTGCAAAAAAATCAATAACGGTATCATAGCACCACTGCTGCCGTGGACTGAGATGTCTCCCTGTGAAAAATCCGCCCCTGCAATGCGGCCTTTCATTGAAATTGTTTGACTACTTGTTATCATTATTACGTCGCCCCCGGGATGGGTGCGAAGTATTGCGATGAGTGTGTCTGTACGTCTATCAGTATGTATGCATTTCCGTTCATTTGTATATCTAAAAACGTATCACGTCTTACTTCCGTAAACTCGCCGGATCTGTAGATCTACTTCAGGATCCCTCTGACAAAAGTGTTGTAGTTCGGCCCATCCACCGCGTGTGGCGCTCCAGGCCAAGCATGGAAACTTACAACGAGACGATTATGCGGCCTTTGTTTCACTCTGGTATGTCACAGACTCGCAGTCGGATGTGACAAGCTGATGCGATAGTATCTAATAAAATTCCAAACTGTCGAACTCCGGGACATGCAGTAACTACCAGGGTGTCCCAGGTCTTCCTATGCCTCACTCGCGATCGTCGTTGATATCATTCACTTGTATCGTCACAATGGTCAGCAAACGTGCACCCGATGTTGTCCGATGAAACACCGACTGGTAAACTGACGTCTACGTGGCGGCGTGGCGTAGTGGTAGCGTCGTTGGTCTAGATCAACGAAGTTAACCTACGCTAAGCCCGGTTAGTACTGCGATGGGTGACCGTGTCCGGGTTCGACTCCCGGAGCCGGCACTTTATTTCGGTATGTAACCAACCACCCAGGTCGACTCAGCCTTCAACCCTCCGCGGGACGGTAAAATGAGTACCAGCCAAAGGGCGGTGATGTTCTGCGGCTGGGGAGTAAAGGCAGGCATGCTGTAATTTGCAGGTAAAACTGTGTGATCCATGTCTGAGTGCATCTGAGGCACTTTGCGTAAAATACGCTATGCAAATCGACGTATACTTTACTTTACTTTACGTAACCCCAGCCCCACCCTGAGACGCTGACTGTGACCTGTGCATAATCGCAACGAGCAAAGCTTATTTTTCCGTGTTTCAACACCAACACCACGACAAGACATCAAACAGTCAACTTGCGTTTCATGTCTAAAGCACATTGTACACATATACACATCGGACCAAGGATGTTGTCGCATTATATTCTAGGCTGGATTGGCGGCAACCCCAATGATTCATGAGTTTACTGTTATTACGTGCCAATTATAGACTAGGCTCCGCCCATGTATAATCATACGATACGATCAGATACGGTAGATTAACGTGCGCTCAAAATCTTTTCAAGAGTCCTCTAGCGGTAACGATTATTGAAATTTTTTTTTATATTTTTCAGTCGAATTTTCGTAAGGGTCCAAGCCGTTGGGGGACCTTCACTGGATCGAAGACTATGCGGGTCATGCGTGTTACGCGGCCTGCATGTCCAGCCCGGAATATATAATATTCTCGTATTATTGGACCAATTAGAGAACAAGTAAGACACTCGGCAATGTAGACAATACGACGACGATAACGGACAGCGACGCAATGGAGACAAGGCGTTAAGGTGAGTTGCGCGTGCATTTAACACAGCTGATGACAGCGTAACCAACCAGCGTCACATACAGTACATAGGGTGAAGTGACGTCACAGTAGTCTACGATCTCCATGTTGTGGGGCATGTGCGAAGTTAACTGGTGAAGATTTGTCACGTTACTTCTGGCCCGCCTAGTGTAGGAGGGCCAGACTAGTAATGGTCGCTGGCGTATGTCGTCTGTCGTCTGTAACGCTCGCATATGCAACGTAACTCAACAGGGGGCAGCACGCGGCGGGCCAGTCGTGTTACGTCCCGTTAGGACGACATCATGTTTAAATAAAAATGAATTAGTAGGTTCAAGGAAAATTTAGCGTTATTAACTACAGATCGGCGATGTCTAACTAACACGACTAAAATATTTACATTTCCTTGTTCCACAACATGGCGGCCAGAACAGCTAGCATAGATAGGAATGAAGAAATGACGTCACTGTCACCCTATGTGTTAATCACAGAACACACATTGAGACATACATGGCCAGATTTATTATAGACTAACTTCAGATTTGGACAAAGTCGGCGCCATCACGGAATACAAGATTACGCTTATCCAAACGTTCTACGGTCAAAGTGCTGCGGGTTAAAGTACAGTTAAATGATTTTTCGAACTCCAAATTAGGGAGCCTATGGTCAAAGTCCGCCAGAGCGGGGAAGAGGGAAGCCCTGTAGGGACAAAGTTCTGTAGTAGCTGCAGCAGTTTCGTTAAATGCATATTATAGTTTAGCTTGATGCTTTTTGTTGAAGGCATGATCGTCAAAGAACTAAAAATAGCTCGTCTTCCTATACCAAAATCTATTTCATTTCAAATTTCTATTACAAACGTCTTTCTCTCCAGCACTGCACAGTTTAACGTTTGAACTATACATAACATAAGTGCGACATAAGTGCGAAGTTATCGCCTGTCTGTCCAGCCAAATGCAATGCAAACTCATTGTTATATTGTGTACTGAATTTATGGCAAAAAAATAAATTTGATTTGATTTTCGTTGAAGTCCACGCTGAAATTACATGCATACCCTGATAGATAACGCAGGTCTACCATTTACGGATGCGCGCGATAGAGAAAAAAAATCAAGCTGTATGTTTCAGAGCTGAACCTCACTGACGTTCTGTGCGCTATATAGCATCTGCTCGGCTACTGCTGCTGGACACCGCATCACCACTCAGTGTCGCAAAGACACGTAGGTGCGTTCAAAGAACAAATCAAAATCGATGGCACACTAAAAAAACTCGCTAACAATCAATTGGAATATGTAGTAGGCTACCTCACTCTCAAATCTCTGGTACTGCCCCTGATTTTACAGGTCCTAAGTTGATAAGTCCCAGGCCAACTCAGCCTCCGACCCTCTGTGGAACGGGAAATGAATACCGGCAAAAGTGCGGTGATGCTCTGCGGCCGGGAATAAAGGCAGGATGGCTCATTCAATTCGTGGATAAACGTGTGGGTGGCGGGTAAAACTGTGTGATCGCTTCAACACGTGCCATCGTGAGCGCATTCGAGATGAGTTTCATAATAAAGCGCTATACAAATTTCTGCCTTTACCTTTTTTACCTGTACTTATTTCGTGACGTCAATGCCTCGTCGTTCAAAAAAGCGTCAGGACTTTTGCTTTTTCAGATCACAGGTCGCTGGCCATAATAGTATTTTTTCAGACGATATAACACTGGGCGGAGCTTACGAGGAAGGTGGAACTTCTTCAGTAGGTCTACAGGGTCACGCCGTTTTACAGTGGGTGGTAGGTTTGCAGCAGTATGGCGTAGGCTATTTGTGCTGAAGGCAAAGGTCACAGCATAATATGTTCAGCTTCCATGCAGGGCATGTTTGCGCGTCTAAATTGATGATTATAGGCAGCGAAAGGGTAAGACAGTGCGTTAGCTCGACATCTTACAGCGGTGGGGGGAAGAAATAAAACGGGAAGGGGACGGCGCGAGGGACGTGGAACACTAATGGAAAATCAGAGCAATAAGTTGTCGATAATGTAGCGGCGTAGATGCTATAAATTCGTTATTCCATGACAATCACGAAACGCATGCACAATACAGCTGTCGAAGCCGTACAGTGAGGGCTGTATTTGTCCACGGGAAATCGAGGGACATTGAGCCCTGCAGTAAAGTGCACGTATGCTTCACATAATGAATTCATAGACTCTACTGTATGACAAATTAGATACGATACACACGATAAAATATTCAACCTGCCTATAGAAAGCTGACGAAAAGCCACTACAATCGAACACAGGAACCGCAACAGAAAACTAGAAGAAGCCAGCACTCACAAGAGTGCAAACACCCACGCCGGCGACGTTTTTGTGACTCGTGACCTTGGCCTTTTGACCGCAAAGTAAATTGATTTCCAGGAATCAGCGTGGAACATTCTGTATGTCGAATCTGGTGGTCCCAATTGCGTCAGTTTTTGAGATATCATACGGACAAACAGACAGACAGACAGACAGAGATACAGACAGACAGACAAACGCCGGTGAAAACCCTATCCCCGCGACTTCCGTTGGTGAGGGTAATAACGAGAAATATAAATGCCGTTTATTAGAGAAAGATCTGTATGATCCCAGTCGTAGTCCGCCTATGCACTGGGAATAAACATTTTTTATTCCAGTGACTCTGAGTAAAATAATTCGACAAATACAGCCCAGGGTACATTACACAGTAGAGTTTATCGCAAATACACACACTGCATGCACGTCAAGCGAACGACGTACTGGAGCCTGGTGCGAACCGATTAGTAGCACAACTTGGTCAGCACTCAGCAGTAGACATTCGTTGTAACTCCGTCAACCGCAGCGGACCGCAAGAAATAGTAAGGAAGCGATAGTAAGCCAACAACGTAATGACGGGTCCGATGCGGTAATTAGTCGTGCCAGTCAGCAACGGACCACTGACTGAACTCGATAGAAGACCGGAAGTAGCCCAGCCATCTTTACTGGTACTATGATACATCGAATTAAATAAAATAATCTAAAATGGAACGCTCACGGTGTAAACGTGTATTGAGGTGTGCACAACACTGGATATTAAATTCATTTGTCTATATAATGCAGAAAAAAAACTACAAAAACCGCAGCACAGTTCACGAAGCTGCACGTAACAATATATACTGTCTTGTATTGTTGACTTTCTATAGACCTTTCACAGTCTTTCATGCTATTTATAGGTTTTAATCTTTTCCTGTTTTAGCCTTTATGTCAGTTCATATTCTGTTTCATGCTTCGTGTATTATATTTTACTTGTATTTTATTTGTATTTCTTGTGTAACATTGTAACACTGTGCGAATGTCACAATGAAATAAAAGACTACTTACTTACTTACTTATTTACCATAATGCTGCTATCGTGTCTGAGAACCGTCCGCGTTTCGTTATTGGTCTCCATGCATATTCATGTAAACGCCTAGTAAACGTTTACAAGTTTCGTGTACACCTTTTAGTAAATTACATGATAGGCGCATCCCTTGTGGTTAGTCGGCCGGTTGCATGGCGGGGCCACTTCCGCTTGCTTATAGAGTTCGAACTTCGAATTGGCGGACAGCGAACGGCCTAGTCGGTTTTGATGGGAATTTCGCCGGCGTCGTCCACGTCACTTGAGCTAGGCAGAGTGTAAGCCAGCCAGTAGACGACGTTGAAGAGTACGAACGCGATGGGAAACAGTTTCCGCGCGAATCTGTCGATGCGCCGCGCCTTTCGCTTGCCGTCGTACGGATCCAGCTGCTTTGCGGCGGCGGAGGCGGCGGCTCCCGTCTTGGACGCCGTCGACCGCCGCTGTCTGCCCAGGCCGCGGCCGCCCGCGCCCAACACGTCGACGTTCGGCGTCCCCTGCGACAGAACGCCAGTCAGAACCGTGCCCAATTACGATAGTTAATCGGAGTTTAACGTCCCCTTTCAGCACAAATGAAGAGCAAATTTCCAAAACTCAGTCCATTTTTGAACTGAGTGAGTTTTGGAGTGCGTTTCGACAAATAATGGCGATGGATGGTCGAAACTCACTCCAAAACTCACTCAGTCCAAAAATGGACTGATTGAGTTTTGGAAATTTGCTCTTCAAATATGGCTATATCAGAGATGAAAGGTCAGGGGTGGAGAGCTATCCCTACCCAATGAAGGAAAGCCAGCGATATATTAACCTCAACCCCGGCCGCCTTTTTGTTCAGCAGCCACCCAGATGGGAAAGGGATCGAGAGGCTCATTTAAATTATTACGCTAGTGCCTACAACACCGCAAGACAAAACTAAACCACATACAACAAAACACCACAATAAATCTTAACTAAGCAATACAGATAACACAATCATAAACAAAAGAAACTAAACTCATTTTCGGTCGCCTCCTACGACCTCCGGCCTGGAAACGGAGTGTGACGATTCTGGTAGAAAGGGATCGGATGGACAATAGAAGAAAATAAGAAAAGTGAATGAGAAAAGGAAAAAGTGATAATGTAAAAAGAGCAAAAGATGAGGAAGTGAATGGACAAGGGAGGAGCAAAGGCGGAAAGGAGGCACCCGGCCCCACACGGGGCAAAGGTCACAGCATAATGACTTAATCAAGTTTTTTCTTGTAGGCTATTACCTCGTGAATAATCATCGTCAGAAAGTGGCCGCGCTCTAGTCTAAAATTACGTGAAGCGAACCGCAACGCAAGCGATAACAGCTCGAAATCCATGTATAGTTGAGTAGCTGAATGATACTCGTTCAGTAACTTCTGAAAATCTGGTTCACCGACGAAGCCACGCCCCAAAATGATCGACAGTATGGATCTGTAGTAATAAACACGAAAGACGCGGCAGCAGAATGCCTCGGCTGTACACACGGTGGATACTCCGTCATTCGTTGATGGCATGTCAGAGTCAGCGTGCTCCAGTTTCATGTTTGCTTATCGTAGAGTCAAGTTCAGTGTGGCTTACGACATACAACATGCCGTCGTTATAACAGCTGCCGGTGGCCGTACGTCAGATCTCGGCCGAGTTTTCACTATATCCAGCAGGTCACGCAGTCGCCCCGAGCAATAGACCATTTTGGGCTCACCAAATAACAGACCTTGCTTTTGCCTGCAACTACGCCAAAACGCCGACTGATCCAACCATAGCTCCGAGCACGGGCGTAAATCACGGGGAAGAGGGACGAGTCCCCCAGAATTTGGAGTAGGGAAGCTAATGCAAATTGTCCCCTCCCCCTCCAAAAAATCGTCATCTTTCAAAACATCAAGCATCAGATTGCTTGCATTACAGTGCAGTAGAAGCTTATTAATGCCGTAACTCTGACAGCGTATTCACTATTCACTACTTCCCTAAGTAGGCTACATCTTCATCGTCTACCACATCACCAATTCCGGCGAAAAATTCAACATTTTTCTGCTGGCAAAGGCACGAACGAAAAATACGCTCAGAATTCACAAAACACGCTATTTTAAGTGAAATATTTTTCTGTAAAGGGCCTAACCCTCCTCAGAGCCTCCCCATTGGACAGGAGTACCCCCTTTCCACACACATGCCTTGCCCCTAACCAAGCCTTCTAAATTCGCCCTGCTCCCCTCCCCCAGAATTCCAGCCACCGTCTCCAAGTCGCTGATATACTACGTTGTGATTTATCGCTAATTATATCACTTATTTCAGACTGTTACTACAGTATCCTGACCAATACAGTTGTGCAAGTAGAGCAATTATTGGTCTGGTGTGTGTGCCTGTGTGTCCGAACATTAACTTTGAACTAAACAATCTTCGACCTAGATATCTGGCTGATGGTTCATCTTGACTCTATTTAGGTCAGGTTAAAGGTCAAGGTCATCGGCCAAATTTCACGGTAACCGGATTAAAAATGTTACTTTTTGTTCACGCACGTTGAGAGGAAGTGGCGTCGTTTTACAGGTGCCCCAGAAGGGCGGCGGGCCCCAAAGTTTTTGAAATTCATAACTTTCTACGCCACGTATTGTATTTTACATGCGCATGAACTTCATTCTTCTGCGTCCTGAGTCCTAACTGTATTTTGCCTTACGATACGATACGATAGATTAACGTGCGCTCAAAAGCTGACGAGATGGCCAGCTTAATCTAGCGCACGGCCCCGTAACGATAAAAATAAGGAAAAATAAAATCAAAAACCGAGTAGCTCAGAAAAAAAACCATCCAGGCAAAGATCCGTGAAAGCAGTCCGGGAGGAAGAAGTGAAACTACGGGAGTAGGATTTGTGAAAGAGGTAGATTTTAAGAAGGGAGTGTTCTTTGTGCTAATGCGGTCGGTGCGACCTCGAGTGAGGGCTTTAACTGACAGAGGCCGACAAGAGCAGCGTTAAATTCTATTTACTCAATTACTTACTTACTTACTTCACGTACGTGGCCGGAATAAGGCGCCTTACTCAAACAACGCTCTTCGTCTGCGTCTCCGGTCAGCCGTATTTTGTGTTCGATTTTTGTTACTTACTGACTGCTTGTCGTGACGCCAGTTGTGACTTGGAAAGGTCGGGCCCCCTAAATTTATTTTAGCACGACGCCACTGTTACGAGGTGACGTATGTTATGGGTGCATGTTACGATGCGACGTATCTTTGGTTGCTAGTCGAGTTCTTTGTGCTAAGACGGTCGGCGCGACCTCAAGTGAGGGCTCTAGCTGACAGAGACCGACAAGAGCAGCGTTCTATATGCGTAACCATAGTCCGGTTGTGGTTGACCTATTACAATAATCATGCAACTAGGTCAACCGCAAACGGGATTTGCTAACCGGAATAAGGTCTGAGTTAAGCACGTAATCTCTGGCTTAAGCGAACTCACAGCTTGGTGTTTTTTGCCGTTAAGTCCGTAAGCGATGACTTCGCTGCCGCCAGCCGAAACAGCGGAAAAAATCTGTGCTAATTGCTAAAAATAGACATCGTTTGTTTTTATTGTTTACGTTTGCTTTGCGAAGATGTCGGAACGTTTGGTTTTTGACGGTGAGAAAAATGACTATACTGAGCTTTAAAGTTATCATGTGGCACTGATTAGTTAACGTGATGGCGTTAATGTGATGTAATAACGATTATGAAGCCGTTGCTAATAGCATCTCGCATCGAATGTTTATTATGTAAGCGCTTTCTTTGGCTACTTTCGGTTAAGTGACAGCAAAACGCTTTCACTAATAGGTTTTTGATATCGCTTACGTACTTAACGCAGCCCAGGTGCCGGTTGACAGTGGTTGAACGTCAGTTACCATGGCTACGTGCGACACGTCCCGGATGTTGACGTCGTTTTGAATTGGTTCGGTTAATCGGCGTCCGATTGGTCGTTCGAAATCGACCGGCTGGTTGCATGACGTCACGGTCGACCAATCGGAGTTTGGTGTCCGATTTTTATTTTATTACATTGTGCATTCTCGTTTTCCTTGATTGAACTTGATTTAATGTAATCTGTTGCTTCATGGCTATGTCTCATTTCCACCTCTGCATATACGTTTGTCATGTGCTGTTAAATTCTATTTATTTACTTACTTACTTACTTACTTACTAAATGCACTCTGTTGCGCATTGCACGATTATTTTCATCGTCAGTGAAGTAAAGGAGTCGTATTTTTTCGTTTGTGTTCTTACCGTTGAGCGATTTTAATATGTCTGATGTACCGTATTCGTGGCATGTTAGTGGCGCAAGTCACCCTTTGTCATTTGTTTGAATTTTGAAATAAATAAAAGCTGCACCAGAAAGTTACATTTGGTCTTGGCTTGACAGCGGACAAAGCAAAGCAGGACATCAACAATCGAAAATGGTCGCTATGGCGACGAGAGAAGATGACGCACCTGTTCAAGGCAGGAGACGTCGAGACCAGGAAGTAGACTAGCGATGCCGGGAAGCAGACGAGGTCGGCGAGGCGGAGCGTCAGTGATCGGCGGCAGGTCCCTCGTCGACGCGCCGAGCGGCGGTGGAACGGTCGACGTCGACGTGGTGGAGGTGGCGGTCGCCAGCGGCACGAGCGGCAGCGCCAGCGGAGGTCTGAACTGGCCGAAGCGGCGCCGCGCGTACACGTTGACCATCGCATACTCGACGAGCGCCGCGAACACGAACACGAGGCAGGCGGACATCCAGACGCCAGTCTTTCCAGACAGCGTCGTGGTGGACAAAGATCAACTCCGTGATGACGTTACGTTGCTCCAGTCAGATTTCCGGCGGAGGAAGACCCACTGGCGGACATCCAGACGTCGATAGCCTTGACGCCGCGAACACGAACACGAGGCAGGCGGACATCCAGACGCCAGGCGTTCCAGACAGCGTCGTGGTGGACAGAGATCAACCCCGTGATGACGTTACGTTGCTCCAGTCACCTTTCCGGCGGAGGAAGACCGACTGGCGGACATCCAGACGTCGATAGCCTTGACGTAGTTGACCCGCGGCAGTGAGGCGTTGACTCCGGTGGACTGGGTCGTGGAAGTAAGAACCGTCAGCAGGCCGATGGAGACGCGCGCCGGACTCGCGTCGACGTTGATCCAGAAGGACACCCACGACAGAATGACGACGAGCAGGCTCGGGATGTAGTGCTGGATGAGGAAGTAGCCGACGTCGCGGCGCAGAAAGAATGCGATTTCCAGGCATGGGAAGGCACCTGAACACGTGTTCAGGATTCACCGGACCGATTTTCACCAAATTTTCACCACGTGGTAGGTATTTGATCGTAGATTACTGATTTGACCTTTTTTCGATCGCTCAAGGGACATTGTCATAGGGTTACAAGAACTCATCAGGAGATGAGATAGCAAACGTCAACTTTTTACGACGATATGGCACGTACGTACTTCAAAATACTAAAAAAGAGAACCTACTT
>Ga0209780_1004097_pt1 | contig 11130 bp, 6 predicted proteins | sample WorMetexBAHAMAS2_FD_187384 | JGI IMG/M metagenome (GOLD analysis project Ga0209780, IMG submission 187384) | Marine gutless worms symbiont microbial communities from Max Planck institute for Marine Microbiology, Germany - Inanidrilus exumae... | ecosystem: Host-associated > Annelida > Digestive...
AGCTGTCACTGTTCGACCACTCCGCCCGCCGCGATCAGAACCTCAAGTCGACCGTGATGATCAACCAAGACAAGCTGCCGGTGCTCGACCTGCCGACGGTGACGTCCTATTTCGACTTGCTGGAGCACTCCGACCCACTGCCCTTTCAGACCGGGCCGTCGCCGATTGACGTGGGATATGGGAAAGCTCCTCCTGTCAGCGTCGGGTTCGGAGCCGGGCTGAACAACACGTCGACGATCGACGAGGATCTTCTGCAGAACATGTTCTCGACAGCCAACTCTTTCCTCGGCTCAATCCCGGCGATGAAGCCTTTCGACTGCTTCAGTGGCTGCGATCTGCTGCTAGCTCACTGCTAGCTTCACGAGCCGTGCCACTAACTACCACGTAGCGTCAGACGTACGTATATAATATTTGGTTGACTTTACAGCCAGACGAGAAGCTAAAACATTTCTATTTTACGTTGTACAAAGTGCTTGCTGATAGTAGCATGCAGTTGGCCGCAGGTTGCAAGTTGTGTATCTAAAATACGAATTGCAACACGAAAACGAGTTAAAATGTAGCGGTTTTAACAAGGCTTCTGTAGTTTGTTAGATGTGAATTAGAAAAGCAGTTGACGTCTGATAGATAACATCATGTTGTTTAGGGCCCCTGTAAATGCTCAGCGAACCTTGTTCATCTGCTGTATTCTCTTCGGTCTTCAATGTACTCTTGTGAACAAATTAACCCATTTTAGCTCAGTGTTCCCAAAATAGGTACACTAATTCGGGTATTCGATGTCAGGCTGGTTAACTGAACATTTTTAGTTTTTGACTTCCGGGCACTCTGGCGTTCAGAGTTGAGCGCCAGAGTGCCCGAAAGTCTTTTAGCCAGCCTGGCATCGAAACCTGTAACTTCTGTCTCCATTTTGGAACTCTGGGCAAAATGGGTTAAGGATGGGATGGTGACAGGCCTGTTGTGTTGCATTCTACACACTGTGCTTAGACATTTAATTTAGACGATGAACGGCCTAAAGTTCATTAGCAGGTGTGACATATGTGACTTGGACGCAGCTGGTGTGTGTGTGTTTCAGCGTGGTGGAGAAAGAGGGAACACTAACTTGAGAGATGATCGCTGCAGTTGCTCAGCTTGTCACGCTGGTCATGGCACTGTCACCACCGCTGCCGTAGCTCGTCGTTACAAATACACCGTTTAACGTGTGAACATTATCAATTGTTGTTTCATAGATGTAAAAACGTGGTCATGTTCTCCAACTTTTTTTATTTTTTAAGCTTTTTCTTGTTTAAAACACTGGCTTGCAGATGTTTAAAATAATATTCAATTAGAAGCAGTTTCGAAACAAAACATCAGCGAAACAATAATTTCGATTAACCTGAATATTGGCATATTAACAACTCACTTCCAAGCTAATAATAAATGCAAAATTATTTTTCGTAGTTCGAGTTATCATGTTTTGTTGTGCGTTAGGCACACAAGATGAAAATAGGTTCTTTGTGATGCAGCATTTACAAACGTTTTAAATTTTTTATTACTGTTTAATGTTTTAAAAATTTTTTTCAACGTTTTTACATCTATGATTTAATTGTTTGGTGTTCCCGTCTAGCTGGTCTGGGCGGGACACTTTTGTTTCGCTGAGCCCGTTGATAAACTGCTGTGGACCGATTTCCACTAATGTGCCTTAGTGAATTTTTCCGTTTTGATCCATTCCGTTCGTTGTTGACAACGATCTGATTGGAACCAGCCTTCAAAGTGCCTGTCTGATAGAAGCCATGTTCCCATTTACACCGTTGCCCACTGTTGTTTTACCACATCGCTATTGCGCGGTGTATGCTGTTACAGTTCTGTGTTCTGAGTGTCTGTCCTTTACGCTTGAAGCCCTGTCGAATTTATCGAAATGGCTGAACATAGCCCACCGACAAAGCCGTCCCCACCATTCTACTTAAAACCAGTCACACAGCATCGAATTAACTTGGCAGCATGTTCAAATCATCAAATTAAATGGAATATATTGCGTAATCCCTGTACAACAGCAGTGCTGTCTGCACCACGTAACATCCATACTGGAGGTGCAGTTTCGTTTAAATCGTTTTAGTAGCAGAAATACTGCTACGTCTACTAATTAAAGAACCAATCAATTTTTGTAGTTATTGTTTTAACGGGGCAATAATTGTCCCTTAAATATTTTAACTCTTTGCATTATTTCATACTACGGAGACGCCTGTCTGTCACCATGTACTATTGACGTTTTTGAACACTTGTACGTAACTTTTGATGATTAGCCACTTTTAGATCTGTTAAAAGTTTAAACTGAACAAGTGAAACCATCACTTATCGCCCATAGGTTGTCATCCAGAACAAATAAACAAAGAAACAGAAAACCAAGTGGACCTGGCTGACCCGGGTTCACCAGGAAAAACGGTCGTTAAAACTGTGATAACTAACTTATCATATGGTTTTTAGACAAGATGCGAATTAGCAAAGCAAACAAAATTTCACAGAATAAAATGCAAAAACGCTGTGACTACATTACTATCTAAAAGTGGACTATAACGAGAAATGTTTTATCGCAGTAGTGTTGTATGTGAACTGTAACACTGGTTTGTTAACAGCTTCTGTTAATCAGTTGCCACATGCCACTGATGTCGACTTAGCAGTGCAATAAAACTGCAGCTTTTTTCGCTCGTTGCTATAACTGATAAACATTTGCAACTCCGTTCCTCAGTTTAGCTTTAGTGATGCTGTTCAGTGTTGTATAATATTTGGTGAACGTTTATTTTAGACTGCACAGGCAATAAATAACGTGAAATTTAAATATTAGAGATAACGTCATGGCCGCCTGGGGATTTTGCCCCGAAGAAAATGGGGAATGTATTTCCGAAAATATTGACGCAGCACCACATCCACATCAATTGCGCTGATCACTAATGGCTCCTGCCTGAGACCACAGTTCCGAGAAAGAGCAGAAGCATTACTTAACGGTCACAGCTGTGAACCAGCAGACATAGTTTGAAATCGATCCTTTCAGCTATCGGAAGCCAGTGTAACTCGAGCAGCGCTGGAGTGACATGATCGCACGGTCGCAGGTTGAGGAATGGGCGATTGTAATCACAAGTAACTAAAGTGCAAATAAAGCCTCATTATAACAACGACGCCAACTGGATCGTCTGTGGAGAGAGTATAACGTACTAGAGGTGTGGTCCTACAAGTCCTAAGATCCACCAGTCAAAGAATGAAATCTTTTCAAGCAAGTACAGTAATTCTGTGTCAGACTGTGTGCTTCATGCCTTTCTTACACCCATAAACTCACTGGATCTGTGTCAACCTCAGGAACGTCTTCTGGCAGAAGAAGGTGAACGTGTCCAGCCAAGTCCCTTCGTGACGACGACCCTATGTATGCATCTTGTACAAAATGTGTACAGCTAGCAAGTTGATTATTGTTTCAGTAGCACGTTGCAAATACAAACAGACAGACCGACAGACGGAATACATGTTGGTTTCAACACGTTTGTGACTGAGTAGCCAAAGGTAATATGCTAGCAGTAGTTGTGACGTGTAGGTGCAATTTGGTTACTGATCTGCTTGATTTTTAATGACAATTCACTTGTTACGTATGGCGCTACATACAATTCACGGTTCCCACTGTTTTTGTTGGAAGTGAAATTCAAGGACTTTTCCAGGACATTTAAGGATCAATCATCCAGATTTCATGCAGTACTTGTCTAGATAGATAAATTAAAGATATAAATTAAATTTAACATTTTCAGCAGTATCCCTTAATAAAGGTTTACTATCACCTGGCAAAACACTACATTGATGTGCATTAAGTCATACTGAATAAAGTTACAAGATGTATCAACTTTGGTACCATTTTAGCTGCAAATAACTGGGCGATAGCGATGACAGATGATGCTGATTTGGGAATAAATGTCAGGCCTTGCAAGGACTTAGTCACTGGAATTCAAAGAATTTCACGGACCAATACTGTTTTTGAGTATATCCCAGGCCTTGAATTTTGGAAAAAATTCAGTACTTTCAAGTTTTCAAGGACTGTTAATGAAACGTGGGAACCATGAAATTCGTTTTTGAATGACTGAATATTTTGAAACTGCGTACATTATTTGTATATGCAATATGTTACAAAAGTGTGATCTTGGTTTCACAAACTGACAAGAGTAATTATTACTGCATACAACATATTTAACTAGCCATTCACTTCATTCGTTCATAGTGACGTACAGTCGACAAAATTCAACCGAGTAAAAATTAAAATGAAACGTCTGCATTCACTGTAGACTACTCTGTTCATCATTGTCATCACAATATGCAATTAATCACCAATTAATCACAATTATGCAACTGCAATTAAGATTTTGTTTGAACAGCAAAGAGTAACAACAAGTCAATTTCATTCAATACTTTGTTGCAGTTGTTTGGGCAAAGCAAAAGATTTGCATCACAAATCTCAAAGGCTCACTTTGGCAAACCCAGCCGAACTTCAGTAACTCCAAAACCAAAACATTAGGTCAGTTAAATAAAAACTCAAAAGTAGTCGTAGCAGCAGTAGCAGTATCCAAGGCCTATGGGCATAATGGACCCATTAGGATCAAACCTAATGTTGTGACGTTTTTTTCACACAAAATGGGAAGTAAATCTCAAAAGTGATATTTTTACTTGTTTAACAACGGAATGTATAAAATTAATAAAACTTTATAAGTTCACAAAACTTAAAGCCGATTGTCATTATGATAATTATAACCAGAGTTATTGAATTTCAAAAACGTAGTTTGCGGCAAACACTGATAAAAAACAATGGAGATAAACTACTGCAAAATATTATGGCAAAACTTTGTAATCAGTTGTTAACTTTTAGGGACGTAAAAGGCCCCAAGGAGGAAGCTATGGGCCTACAGTCAGTTTATCATGCCTCTGAGCAGCAGTAGTGGTAGTAGCAAAGAGCAGTCATTCAACATTGGCAAAACAACCTGCTCAAAATACATCACAGACACAATCATCTGCAGCAATGGCAACGTTAATGATATGCCTAACGACGACAATTTAGTGACGAGTGCTAAGAACGAGTGAATTTTGAACTTCTGTGTGACACGAGATGATGAGTGGTCATTGGCTGACTGGTCCTCCACAGACTGCACTGATTGGCTGGGTTGTTGTCACGTGGTGTGGCGTTGGCATGGCGCCGTGATGACGACTTATTGTCCAGCAGTCGACTGATGTACTCCTGTTGCTGAAGCTCAATGTCTCTCTCACTCATCTCACCACTCACCTGTGACAATCTCACCTTCACACCTGGCCGACACAATGACATCATGTCCACAGTTAAATGACGTGGCCGGCGACTTGCGGATGTACATGAACTGACAGCAGTTGCTCGTTGAGCAGATGTCAGTGTGGACTGACCTTTACTGGCTGGTCTCTGCACTGACTTTGCTGCCTCACTGTCGTCTGCCCCTGTTGCAGCAAACAACAATGAGTAGCCACTAGCATCCAAAATGCATTGCTCCGCTGCATGCTCTGGGCAGGCACATTCGCCCGCAGTAGGTATGTTACCACAGACCGGCACACGTCCTCCTCAAACATGCGCCTCTCCATGAGGGATCTGAACCCCTATACCCCATCTAACACATGGTTCCTTGGGTGATTGATTCAGTTAGGTTTTATGTCCCAACCAACACAAAACAGGCCATTTTGGAAACGTTCTTCTAGGCCAATCGTTTGGCTTAGTACTGAAAAACTGAAACAAACACAGCAAATGCAAACATGCATCCATAACCAAATATACTACAACACAAAATGAACCAAAAAAATCTACAGCGAGGTTTGGTCGCCTCCTTCAACCTCCAGCCTGGAAATGGAGCGGGCCTATTCTGGAAGCAGTAGATAGATAACTCAGAAGTAAACGAGCACGGAAAAAAGTACAAGGAAAGAAGAAAGTGAGGAAGGAAGTTAAATAAACAAACAAACAAACAAACAAACAAACAAACAAACAAACAATTTATATAGCATCAAAATCAATACATGAATCACAGCACATTACCACCCCAGAGCCCATAAGGGGCATGGTTCCTGAGACCCACGTGACTAAGCCCCAAACGGCATTTTGATCAGTTCAGCCATTTTGCACAGATCATCCGTGTGCCCAATACACACATACACACACATCACCAGCCAAAACTCTCTGACTTTCCATCATTTAAAGCAGCTATATATTTGCACAATTTCGTCGGAATTCATCGGTAACATGAAACAAAGAAACAGATGACAGCAAGAGACGTCGCTGATGTCGTCCATGTGCACAATACTACTGCAGAACTGTCTAACTGACCTTCTTTTCCACAGGAACTGCAGGCTAACTGACCTTCTTTTCCACAGGAACTGCAGGCTAACTGACCTTCTTTTCCACAGGAACTGCAGGCTGGCACAATTCTCTCTCAACCTTTGGCAATGTCAAGTATGTCGGTCGTCGTTACTGTCGGGCCAAAATGTACGCTGGCTGTGGCGAGTATGCCGACGGGACAGACAGACGGACAGACGTCAGACCATTACATTATGTTTTCTGCTAGACACGGCCAGTGTAATAACAGAAGCAGGCTCAGAAAGGCCAGATACCTTCTTAGTTACCCAACAAACAAAGCATCATGCTATTCCTCAGGCAATAATCTGGCCACGCAGAGTCAGTGCACTAGATATACTACAATTCCTTGTAGCAATCGATTATGCCACAAGAACGTTTAAGCTACAAAACAGAAGGAAACACACACATTGTCGGTTTCAAGTTAGAAGTGTATGGAAAATGCAGAGATTACTGGAAGAACACTGCTATTTCTATGTGCCAATATACCAGACAACTAAACAAGCAGTATAGCACAGAAATGACGAGGGAAAAGTATTCACAATTAATTTGTGTATTTACAGTAAAAATTCTCCAGGTGCACATTACTGGTGCTTTCAAATGATGACAAACCTTGCACAGTATTTCCTATAGTTGACTTGAATGTCTTTAAGTCGGCAAATCTGTCAACAAAGATCATTATTTAGAGACAGCAGCACAAAACTCAGCACCTAAACAAACACACAAAAACGAAATCTAAACCTAAACCAACACGTAAATTTAAGAACTGTTCACGTGTGCGTGTGTGTGCGTAGCACTGCACAACTGTCATATACAACACAGCACAGAACAGTTCTAGTTATCTTCCCTCTTAACCTTCAGACTATCATCATAGCTGTTGTCTATTGGAGGGGAGAGGGATCATACCTGCAATGAAGAGAAGCTAAAAATTCTTCAACAAAGTAAGCAATCCTACTAATTCCAGTAACACAGCACATCACAACTGCAACATAAACAACAGCGATGGACAACTAACGTTTGTTCAAACTGAGCTTTCTCACGCTGAATCTGTTTCCTCAGAATGTCCACCTCGCCAAGCGCCAGCTCCAGCTTGGCCTGTGCTTCCATCAGCTGTGCTCTGGTCTTGGCATGCTCTTGTTTCTCCTCCTAACACGACACGTAAACCAATTCACTAGTTAAAACTTTCACTCAGTGCTTTTTATCACCAGCAAATGTGTTGGACTAATTATTTCACTTTCTAATCAGTTATTTTAATGCTACTGATTCGGCAGAAATATTTTTACCAGAAACAAAAAGCAAACTTTCCTTGAAAAATTAAACTAGTCACATCTTGTAATTCTACACTGTGCATCAAAATGTGATCCTTTTTATTTTTTGAATGATTTAGTCAAAAATTTAACCAATTTTAATAACTTTTTGCGCACAGAACACCGAAGAAATTGGACATATGTGGGTATTAACTTGTCCATCAGACATGAAAAACGACACTGGTCACTGTCATCACCATGCAGCGGCTTGGCGCGGCTAGTTTAATGGAGTAGAAATGCATGCAAAGAGTCATTCTCAAAATCATACAAGTTACTGGGTAAGAATCAAAGACTACCGGTGCATGTTTTGTCCAGGTTGCCAGGTGGCAGCACTGGGGGCGAATCTGCCGTCATCGACTGCATCTTGTAATAAATTGTAACAAATAGTTTTACCACAGACATATATTTGGTATTATTTTTAAAACAATTTATGTGCAGATAAAGAGTCAATGAGATAAACCTCCAACTGGTTCACAACAGCCGTGTATTGATCCCACGTTACCTCTTCCAGCAATCTACCTGTCTGCAACATGTAGTTAAAATAACAATAATGAAATAAAATAAAACAACAGGCCTAAAATCACACGCATTAAAACACTAGTTCGCAATTTGGTGGTAAATAAACAAAACTGGTTATCTTTGGAATGGGTTAAACTAGACAATTCTACGGGCTCATTGATAATGATGAGTACCGATGCATGCATGATAGATTACGCCCAAAGGGATGTGGTCAGGGTCACATGATCTCTTTAAATTTTGGGAAATAACTGCTGATATCTCAGAAACAGTGCAACATGGAACAAAATTGCAATGGAAAACGAATACACGTGGCCTACTGACCTACAGTAACCCCTAACAACCCAAACCACCCAATTTTCCACATTGTGTATTGCCTTTGAGTGACTTTCAAGGTCACTTTGTTGTTTGAAACCTTTCTCATTACCATACGTCGGGAAATATAAAGCATGTATTAACTATTATATGAACTGACATGAATTGAAAGTGCACATGGTTTCAGCTTACAACTGTCGTATTGAAACTGAAGGACTGGCTTTTGCCCTGACATGAATTGAAAGTGCACATGGTTTCAGCTTACAACTGTCGTATTGAAACTGAAGGACTGGCTTTTGCCCTATGAAATAGGTATTCTGAATGATACTAGTTGTGATTATTCAGCACACGGTGTTTTTGTTGCGTTAATTTATCAGATGACATGTTGAGGGGAAGACCATACAGTGGTACTGCGATCTTATACAGAAAGGCTCTTGCTGGCAGTATTACTGCTGTTGATTGTCTTGAGCCTCATATGTGTGCTATTAAAGACGACACTGACAATGGCCCTATTCTGCTAATTAACACATACATGCCAACTGAATCCGCTGATGATTGCTCGTATGCTGAGTATGTGGACGTGTACTTAAATAATTGCTGTGTTTACTGATAGTGATGTTGTTGCTGCTGTTTTGTTGTTTTGCGGCTACAGAACCGTCGTTCCGTAGCCGCAAAACAGCAGAACCGTCTTGACGGTTCCATAGCCACTGCCAATTGTGTATTATTGTACATCTCATGTTGCATGTATTTTAGTATTTTATATTTCTTATATTTATTTATTTTATTTACTTATTTCTGTCTGCCTGCATGTCTCTTGTTTGTGTGTTTATGGGCCATGTTGCCTGATTCAAATAAAATGATGATGACGATGATACCGATTGTTTAGTTGAAATGTTCAACTGTAACTAATACTCAGAGTTCTGTGGTTAAGCAGACGACGAGACTTAGTATTAGGCTACCGATTGTTGCAGTTGTTCACATGCTTTCTGTTGAGCAATCACGACCTCTTCCAGCCGCTGTCGAACGGCGGCGTACGCGCCTAAATTACTCAGAGAGCTTTCGAATTCTTCCATTTAGCCACAAAAACTCGCTAAATTAATCTCTGAACTTAGTATAAATCATATTTGTCACCGACAGGTAATGCTCCAACAACATTTGTTTACTTATTTGTTTACACATTATTTGGTGCTATCTATCTACTGACTTGAACCGAAGTCGGTTAAATGGTCACTTACCGGTAACAATGATGAGAAAAAATACATTATAGTGTACTTATGAGTGTTTATTGTTAGAAATAGCGGTGTCAACTTGTTTTTGGCTGAAATTAAGTGGTACGTCATAGCTTTATTGCATGTTAAAGAAGTCCTATAAGCCGATTTTATAAGTTTTAAATGTTTAAATACGCGCTTCCCTAGTGTGTATCTATAAATAGTTTAATTAAGGCAGTGGCTACACGTATAAAACCAGGCGTATTCGCGGATGTCCCGCATACACACTGTTACACAGTACATTATGCGAGAGCTCATGGCGATTACCGGTATAAAATTTACAATAACCACCTCGGTTATTTTAAACTGCACGTCTACGATTGAGAAACATTTGACGCCGTAGCTGTATAATATAATGCATATTAGTGTTTACGAACAATAAGAAACAAATAATGTAAAAAAACAGTAAGCGGCGTAACTTATTGAATAAGTCAGAATGTATCACATGAACAATATCACATCATATCAAGCCTCTGTATAGGTGTTTTTTAAAGCTAGTCTAGGTATAAAGTTATGAAGTTACAAAGGTCAATGGCATTATTTTTCGTTTCTGGGTCGTGCGCTAGATTAATCTGGCCATCTCGTCAGCTTTTGAGCGCACGTAAATCTACTGTATCGTATCGTAATGGCGTAAAAGAGGGGAAACATTGTGTGGTCCGGGCCAGAAATTATTGTCATAATCACTTTGTGTAGGGCAACGTTCATGCAGCACGTGTTGCTCGAAGTTCATGAGGGTTCATGCGGTGACTGAACAGTGTGTTGTTGTAGTCCTAGACGAGTTGAGCTTCCGCTGGCCCGTCGGCCCGGCGGTCCGGACGCAACGACGGACAACAGCTTCAGCTTCGAATCGATGCGATGTCGATCATCTGTTGTTGTGAAGCCCTACGAGGCACTAGAGCAGTTCGGCGAAAACGACGTATCTGTAGACAGCTGCAGTGCCTGGTCATTCATGCTGTGGCGTCGCAGCACTTTGATGACGCGCTTCCCAACGTGGAGTGATTGCATTTAAAGTTATGTCGGGACATGTAATGAGTGGACTCATACGTCGGGTTCCGGGCTGCCAGTCAACTCGTCACATGACCAACTCGTCACATGTGACGAGTTGACTTTTTCATTTTACACAGCTCGTGACGAGTTGACCACACGGGTGTGACGAGTTGACTGTTAGTAGGAAGAGGGCATGTGACGAGTTGACTGGCAGTCTTCACGTTCGCTAAAGGCCTATGCTATCGCCGTTCCGTACGTCTGTCGTCTGTCTGTCGTCTATTAACGATTACTATGTCTTGTAGTATTCGTCTGCAGAGGGAACGCGCGACGACCACGGTATAAATTATCTATAAATGCAAGACGAGTTCTTGTA
>Ga0209780_1004098_pt1 | contig 11126 bp, 4 predicted proteins | sample WorMetexBAHAMAS2_FD_187384 | JGI IMG/M metagenome (GOLD analysis project Ga0209780, IMG submission 187384) | Marine gutless worms symbiont microbial communities from Max Planck institute for Marine Microbiology, Germany - Inanidrilus exumae... | ecosystem: Host-associated > Annelida > Digestive...
CTTTGCCCCCTCCCCAGTAAAAAACATTTCATTAACTTAATTAAAACAATATGCCGTAACGATCTTATGTATCTGAAACGTAAATAATGTGACTCTTGTCAACAAAATAGAACTATTTCGCACTACTATCCGCAATGCATTTCCTATGAGTACCGCTAAACTTCATGTGTCCCGTTTAACAGTATTTGTCCAATATGTTCGTTTTGGCGCATTGGATTGTAATGTCTTGCTGCAAATGTTAATATAGTTCTCCTATTCTATGGCTCTTTTCGACATTTTATGCACTGATCTCAACTTTCTGCAAATTAGCAAGTCCTGTGCAACATTTTAGCAATGAATATTATACTTCAGTGTATATTACTGGTGGCCAATGGGCCCGATGCGGTGCTTCGTCGGACCCCTTAGAAATAGTTGTCACCCATTGGCTGGGCCAGTTTTTAGGCCAGGCCGCAGGCCACATTAATAGAAAGTGTTCACATAGATACTGGTTCACATATGTAAACAAACACTTGTATATGTTGTCAAACTAAAACAAATGATTATCGTAACTGTGCTGTGAATTAATCAGAAGTGCATCAGTAATGCTGTGCGATATTTGAAACAAGTTGGAGCGTTCTGAAATGCTGTCAGCATGCCAGAAGACAATGGATTACTGTAATGCAACTCAATAAGTGATCAGACTATAGACATCATGAAACTGACCAAATATGCTACCTAATTCGCAACAATAACATTGGTACAGAGTCACATAGTGTCACACAGTCGTAGAATTACCTGCTTAAATGTTTGAATGGAATTAATGAGAGTCAAACCACAACTGTGACACAAACCATCCAGTGCTGTATCATTTAGGCTATTTGTAAGGTAATGTGTGACAGTCCCAGTGCTGTATGTCATACATGTATAATTATGTAGCATGGCATGGAGACTGTATAATAATACTGTTGACACATTTAGTTTTGCAGGAAATAAAAAGCAACTGATTTTTACTAATATATATGCATCTCATATTAGTGTTGTCTGTGTCGTTGAGTTGTTGGTTTATGTGTCGTTGACTGTAGCACTGATACGTTCACAGAATCCTCTCCACTCGTCGTCAAGTTCTCTCAGTTCTGAAAGCTCATGTCAAAAAACATCAGATCTCAGAAAACTGTCCGCAGCTCTGAACAGGCATCGGAAAAAGATTGCAAACTGCAGAAGGTCTGACATGGCATGGACGCAGTTTGTGCCGACTAATTGTGTCTGTTTTTCTGCTAAGCATTAGTTACATCCCCAACTGTAGGTGATGGGAGGTTATGTTTTTGCCGGCATTGGTATGTAGGTAGATATATAGGTATATTTATAGGTATGTTTGTGAACAACTTCCTGGTGGCAATTCAAGTCCACATGTCAGCTGTCACCAAACTTGGTCAGTCATACCCTTGGCCACAGGGGACAAGATGATTAAATTTTGGAAGGTCAAGGTTGGTGGGGGAGGTATGCACTCTACTGAGCCCTTCTAGTTTAATTCAGTTTTGTGTGAAACTTGATTTATTGTCTTTGTTCACTTCAGATAAATGATGTATTGTTGCAATTATTGTAATGAAATTTTATCATTAGTGTAAACTGACGTCATGACGGGTGTGCTGAAGAAAATAGCAGCAACTAGTTCACAGAGTTTACACACATTTTCGGAGCCGACAGATAGTCTAAACAGCATTATATGCTTGAGAGAAATTCACTTGAAAAATGTATGTTGTTAAATCAGGTACGTTGTCGTGACTGCACGAAAGAAATCTCCATTTGTTATCTACTCGTCTGTGGCATACAACAAGAACATTTACCCAATCAGGTCAGATGTCTGGTATTTTGCTGTGAACTTTGGACTAACCTTTGTATGATCTGTATTCTCTAAGTATAACATTAATGTTTTGCATGCAGTTGTCACTTTTGACTCACACTCAAGAGGTAAGAGCAAGGAAGTTAAGTATTCCAGGCTGGAAGGGCATTTCGGAAAAAGGTGAAAAAAGCTATGAGATTGACTTCAGATTTTTCAGAATCGAGTTGTGAAGAAAGATAAAAAACTGATCTAACTATCAAAGAAACAAAAAGATGGAGAGGCAGTTGCCTGGAAGTCTTTATAAGGTTCTTAAAGTTGTGAAAATATTCCAGCCTTTGTGATCATTCGTAACAGTTAGGCAGAAAATGATTCGGACTAGATGTCACAAAATTCTGTTTCATTAACAGGATAGCAAATGAGTGGAATGTCTTAGATGAAGAAATTATTGAGGGAAATTCTTTATCTAGGTTCAAAAGAAAACTTGTTCGCCATCTTAGCGATATCAGGGGATATATTTAAGCTTGTAGTTTTCTTCCCCTCATTTGTCAGTGAATAATATTGTATTCGTTTTATATCAAGATTACTGCATACCTAGTTTACTGTTACCACTTGACGATTATTGGCTTCACCCATCTGTGATGCTCACATGTCAATAGTAAAGTTTGTCGTTCGAAAAATATTGATAATTAGATGGCTGTATCGTGTGGAATGCCCACAATATAGTATTTGGCTCAAAGTACTCGGCTATCTGTGCACAAGCTGTTTACTTCCTGCATTTGACGAGGCCTAGTTTCACGTGACTCAATAGTCGGTGATTGGATGCCTGCGACTGAGTGATGCCAGCGTTATCTGCCGTGTTGTCAACCCGCGTCGGACGTCACAGAAAATTTGGGGAGGTTTCTTGTACGGAGTGTACAGGCCAGGAGAATGACTTTGAATTGATTCCAATGGTAAAAATGGAAACTAGAAATCCTGTAGAGGGTTATTTTGGTAGTGAATTTTTTGCGATCTGTAATCATTGTGGAGTTATTGTGGCCGAAGTTGTTCATCGTTTGTTTGTTTGTTTTGCGGGCAGGGGTCTAGCCTACTCTGGAGCCTGCACTGAGACCTATAAATTGGTCCAATGCGCCAGCCCAGGGAGAGGAGGGGAACTGGTAGGTGTGTGCGGTGTATGTGCACGTTGTGTAGGGTGGAGGAAGGCTTGAGTAGGCGTGAGCAGCTTGTCAGGTATTTCTAAAGCAGGCCCTCTCTAGGCGTGGCCTACTGTCTGGCTAAGCCCGGACTGGCACTTATTCGGCACCAGCCCTTACCAGCACTTCTTCAGCACCTGGCCAGAGGACTTTGCCACATCTGTTTGTTTCGGCTTACGTCCACGCGGCTAATACCTTGACGCTGATTAAAGAAATATGTTCTAGGCTGCCTCCGTGGTTGGATGGACAGAAAGTTTGGAGCCAAGAACATATTTCTTTAATCAGTCACTAATAGTTTTTAGTGATTTTGCTTGTATCATCAAGTTCCAACATAAAAGGTACTTAAATTCTTGGCTCTACTTAATATATTTCTCTTTCACGACTGGCTATTTTAGCATTTGTGTAATCTGGAAGAAACCATTATTTTTCCGCTTTAATTCTCGGCTCAGTTTTCAGCGACTATGTCGTCTTTACAGGATGATTTCTACCCTCACCAACAGCAGTCATGGGAGTAGAGTTTTTACCTCCGTTTGTCTGTGCCGCTAGGATCACCAAACTTTACTTAGAAATGTTCCAAGATGAGTCCTGGAAACCCATTTTATTTGGGGTCAAGAGGTTAAAGGTCAAGGTCACGAGTGACAAAAACATTGCTGCAGTGGGTCTTTGCACTCTTGTGAGTGCTGGCGGCTTCTAGTTTTGTAACTGTGTTCAACCCACTGTTTCTTTTGTCTAACGTGCAGAGAACGTACAGCTTCGGTGCGTGTTAGAGCGTCATCAACAAGTCAAACAGAATCAACACAACATATTTTGACATCCGATACTGCTGCCGCTGCCGAATCTCAGGTTTGCGCCTGTCAATCAGTGCAGCTATTTACTTACTTAAAATGGCGATGTCTAGTGTGATGTTATGCATGAACCACACACAAGTCAAGTACATATGTCCGTATGAGTTTATAATATCTTCAGAATTTTATGCTTACTCTGCTTTGTTCAGGGCAGCCTTTTCAGAGCTTGCGATGTGCAGTTGTGCCTATTTCATTACTGGCTCGCCTACACATGGTGTAGGGGTCCAGACTAGTAACGGTCGCTGGCGTCTGTCGTTGTCGTTGTCGTCTGTCGTCGTCTGTAACACTCCAAGGCGGGCCTGCAGGCGGCTTTAACCGCACAGGCCAGGCGATGACGTCATGCCGCCTCCAGTCTAATTATAGCTCCACGGTTACACTGCACGGCGGGCCAGTAGTATTACATCTTGTTAGGGCGACACCTTGTTTTTCTCTCATTGGTTGGCGCCAGCATACCTGGATGATGATTACATACCTGCTCCATTCGTTGTTAGTGGATGAAACTTCAGGTGTTACTGATCCTGGATGCTTGTCCTCTGAAGAACGGGATCATCTGGTTGTCTGACTTACATCACTGATTGTTGCTACGTTTGTAAAGCACTTGAAGGCTTCCTTGCTTTCCAGCCTGGACCAGCGCACTTGAGGACTTTAATTATATTTCCTGTATCGGTGTGCATTTTATCATTAGCATTATTATTAGGCTGCTTCACATTTAATGATAGTGGCCTATTGCTACACACAAGAGTATCATTGTCGGTCTGTCTGGCTGTTTGTCCGTCTGTCTGTTGGTCACGTTTATGAGCCCTGCAAAAATGGCTGAACCGATTGAGGTTTGAACTTGGCAGAAACATCATTTGCAAAGAATCAACCATCAGTCCCATACAGGGCTAATTTTTAGCTCGACAGTCGGTCTCGAATGTCCGTCCGTCCGTACGTCCGTCCATCCACAAAAAGTTTCTTCGATTTCAAAGAAAATTAGTTTGTAAGTAGATGTCGACGAGTGATGCATGACGGTATGCAATATGACCCGATCCAAGGTCAAGGTCACGAGCCCTTGAAAGTCGGAAATTCGGCCATTTTCAATGGCTATCTCCTCCTCCAACTATAGTGGGGGCTGGCAAATGACCACAGATTCTTAAATTAGGGGGACATACCTAAAGCTTGTCTGGCCGGATTTTTGATTTATGTCCTAGTTTTGGTGTTACGTGACTTTGAAGTTGGCAGTAAGTAGGAGTCGACCGCCAGTTCCGTACGGGGCTAATTTTATTTACTTGTTTTTGAGGAATTTTATAAATGTAAAAAAAATAAATTTTTGTTATTCTGCCATACTTTAGGCATGATTTTGAAGTACTCAGTTGAGTGAAGTAGTAGTCGATGTAAAAAAGTGCTAAAATGAGCTAGTAAGCAACGCGAAATGATCAGTGTACATAATGATTGGACTGTACGGATGCCTACAATAGGACATATCATAGTGTACATAGTGATTGGACTGTACGGGTGCTTGCAATAGGATATATCATAGTGTACATAGTGATTGGACTGTACCGATGCTTACAATAGGATATATCATAGTGTACATAGTGATTGGACTGGTCTACCGATGCTTACAATAGGACATATCATAGTGTACATAGTGATTGGACTGTACCGATGCTTGCAATAGGACATATCATAGTGTACATAGTGATTGGACTGGTCTACCGATGCTTGCAATAGGATATATCATAGTGTACATAGTGATTGGACTGGTCTACCGATGCTTACAATAGGATATATCATAGTGTACATAGTGATTGGACTGTACGGGTACTTGCAATAGGATATATCATAGTGTACATAGTGATTGGACTGTACGGGTGCTTGCAATAGGACATATCATAGTGTACATAGTGATTGGACTCGTCTACCGATGCTTACAATAGGACATATCATAGTGTACATAGTGATTGGACTGGTCTACCGATGCTTGCAATAGGATATATCATACAGCTCGTTGCTTGTGCCGTCCAATCGCAGTTTTGCAAAATACGTGACCGTCGTCGATGGATCAACGTTGAATACTTCCGAGTCATCACAATCGTCGCAAGGTATTTTATTTTTGTTTTTGTTATCTTTTATTATACATGTTTTATTATACATGTCGCTGTGAAATAGTCGCTGGATTATTTCTTATGGTATTGTTATTACACCCGCTGTTGTTGACGATATTGATCACTACAGTAATGTAGTTGTTACACTGTAGTTGGGTGGAGTATATCTGAGTGTAGCAGACTGTTATGAGGTCTCAGCAGAGTGATGATACTGTTTATAGCTTGTTGATAATTTACGTTGACATCTGAATCTTAGTGAATAGTTTGAGTGAAAAGGAATAAGGAATTTATTTTTGAAAATTTGCGATAGTGATAGCGGCCTGTTGCTTCACACCAGAGTAGCATCGTCAGTCTGTGTGTGTGTCTGTCTGTCTGTCTGTTGGTCACGTTCATGAGCCCTGCGAAAATGGCTAAAATTTGGGGGTTGAGTCGAGCAGGCCCAAGAACCATGTATTAGATGGGTGTGAAGATCCCCCAAGGGGAAGAGGCAATTGTTGGGGTTTGTCCACCCCATTAATTTAATTTTAGTATTCTGGCGAGTGTAAAAATTAGTGGAGTATGTGACTGTGGCATGGGTGGTGTTGATGGTGGTGATGGTGTTGATACTGTACTTGATGGTATGCCGCCATCGTTTTTATCAGTGTTTTTATTTTACTTACTCGTTTTATCGCCTGTTATGTAGCCTAGACGGCGTGAAACAGTTTTGTGCTGTTGCTGCTGCTGAGAACAGTGAGACACTAGTGACTCATGATAGCTAATTGTATGATAGCTAATTACTCTCACCTGACATCTACCTATGTTTTAACAGTCGTCATTCAGGTGAACATGGGTTACCTGGCTTACCTGGTTCCGCCTTGGTTATCATTCTTTACTTCTTCCTGAAGAGAACCTTGAGAGATAGTCTTACAGGTTTCATTAGGTCAACTCTTCAACAGAGTCGACCTAATAAAGCCGGTGTCAACTGTCTGTCCATGAATCTGTCCGTACGTACGTCTGTCCACAAAACGTTTCTTCGATTTTAGTGAAATTTGGCTTGTAGGTAGACGTCAATGAGTGATGCATGATGCTATGCAGTATGACCCGATCCAAGGTCAAGGTCACGAGCCCTTTAAAGTTGGAAATCTGGCCATTTTTAAAAGCTATCTCCTCCGCCATTTACAATGAGAGCTGGCAACTGACCACGGATTCTTAAACTAGGGCACAATATCTAAATATTGCTCAGATCGTTTTTTTTGAGCTACTCGGTTTTTGTTTTTTAAATATTTTTTCTAATTTTTTTTGTTTCTGTGCAGTGTTCGCCAGATTAGGGTAGCCATCTCATCAGCTTTTGAGCGCACGTGAATATACTGTATCATATCGTATCGTAACCAGTTCACAATATGCGTCCATCTGATGTAACCCTTCTTCCAGTACCACGTGTCGTATTGATCGGTGTTTTATGTCGACCATTGTGTGCTAACTTGGACCCGGTCGGCCAGTATTGTGTCGGTCCCCGGTGTCTGAGTTGCTTATGGGTCGGCAACGCAGCCTCCAGAGTGCGCCCGTCACTCCGTCATTCCTCGTTGCCAGTTCTGCGCTGATGCTGAGGAAATCTGATAGAGGTATCACAATGACAGTGTGACTGGCTGCCTCTGACTGCACCAGCTGATTGCCACGCCGGCCTGCACAGTGTGTGCTTTTCTTGAACAAACTCACCGGCTGAAAAGAAACATAACCGTTACGATTAATACTACAAAACAACTGCAATATTTACCTGAAATTAGTGACGTTTCGACAACAACTGTCGCCTTTTTCAAACTGATAACTCTCCGCTAGGAGTCGCTGCAGTTGTCGCAGCAGAGAGTAGTAAGTAGTGGATCAGAGAGGCTGTCAGAATCCGGCAGGAAGCCCAAGACGTCATGAACAGAGATGAGGGGGTCTTTCTGCTCTCCCGTGTCTACGACGACATATTACTCTCCACTGCGACAACTGCAGCGAGTCCTAGCGGAGAGTTATCAGTTCGAAAAAGGCGACTGTTGTTGCCGAAACGTCACTAATTTTAGGTAAATATTGCAGTTGTTTTGTAGTATTAATCGTAACGGTTACAATTTGTTGCTGATTTCTGAGTGCAGCATTTCATGATGTCGTTGGCCATGTGAATGTTGTCGGTGTACGCATGCGTATGTTGTCGTCAGTTTATGAATGTCGCTGTTGTCGTTGTTAGCATGTTGATTGCTTTTCTTGCCTCTTCAGTTACTATGGTGCTGATTGTCCGTACAGTAGCCTACAGTTGATGTTCTATGATTTGTCGTCTTATGCTTTCCGTGTATGACAGCAGCAAATGTCTGGTTGTAAAACATACCCAAGCAAAGCTGAAGCATAAAATGTCGTGTTTACAAACTGTGGCAGCCTCCGTGTCAGTGTGACATCATTTTTCAGCAGCCAGTTCCTATTTCAAGTTTTTAGGTCGACTCTACTCTTCGACAGAGTCGACCTAATACAGCCAGTCTCAAATGTTTGTCTGTCCGTCCATCTGTCCATACGTACGTACGTACGTCTGTCTGTGCACAGAAAGTTTCCTCGATTTCAATGAAATTTGGTATGTATGTAGAGGTCGACGAGGGATGCACGACCGTATGCAGTATGACCTGATCCAAGGTCAATGTCACGAGCCCTTCAGTGTTGGAAATTTGGCCATTTCCAAAAGCTATCTTCTTCGCCATTTACCATGATATCGGGCAATTAACCACTGATTTGTAAACTATGTCACAATACCTACATTTGTTCAGGTTGGATTTTTGATATTTGTCCTAGTTTTTGTGTCACGTGACTTTGAACTTGGCACAAATTTCAGTTGCAAAGAGTCGACCTTCAGTCCAGTACGGGGCTAATTTATTTTTCTGTTCTTGCGTGCATGATGCAGAGTTTGAATTTCAAAATTTTTCAGGATGAATTCGATAAGCTGAAATAGACTTGGAGAGAGTTTGTCGTTTTGATATTTCTGCATTCACTAGCAGATTTGTTGTTTGATGTTGTGCATTTTGTCTTTTGAGACGTTTTTGTGGCACAACTTGTCTGCTTCTTGACTGGTCAACATACTGCCAACCTGCTGCAGTAGGTCGAATTTATGGAGAAGTATAATGAGAATTAGTAATTTTGGTTAGAACACATACCACTAACACATTTGTATGTACTTGCTTATAATATTCAGTTTGTTTCTACTTTCGCAAACAAATATAATACGTGTCCGGCAGTTGGTGCCAGAAATGAGTTGGTCTCTGTGGAATGCTGGGGTGAGATTTTTAAAATTTGACCATTAAAGATTCACAAACAGTGCATTGACACAGACTGACATCCGGTGAGGTAGCTGGAATGAAATGGATGCTTTATATGACAAGAGATGGAAATGTGTAATGTGTTACATTTGACAGTTTAGTTTAGTCTGCCACGCGGAATGGTAAGGAAGTAAGTTTATTGGGAGTCTGGCGGCTGATATGACTGGATTGGTACAGTGAGTTACGTGTAGAGTGAATGAAGTAAAGAGAAGAATAAAATGTGATGAAAAATTAACGACAATGTGGACTAAAATAACAGCGGGTTTGTCCAAGTCCTGAGAGAACCAACAGTCGATGCTGATGTGATTCGATGACTGTCATTAGTCAAAAGTCAGTTTCCAGTAGGACACTAGCTATTCATCTGTTTTGACAGGCTGTATGACTTGTTACTTGCCAGGTAGGTGTTGTACACACCTCATGCAGTTGTTGTAATGACCATTAACGACGGTCCCTCCTCAGGTCATCTGGCAGCTGTGGTGACCGTTGATGCTGCTCTGTCAAATTCATGTTAAAAACTGCTAATGTTCAGTGGTATCCACGTCTTCATCTTTGCACAGTTGCTGTTTAGCATACTGTATCGATTGCAGTTTCAGCAGCAGGTTACTAGATGTGCAGTATCATTATAGGATGGCACAAAAAATGTGCAACCAAACCGTCCCAAAATAACTCTTGCCTTAAATTTCACCGAATGTAGACCAATTTTCAAAATTTAATATCCGAAGACTCCGCAGTAATTTTGTGACAAAACTCCTCGATGAAGGTTCTTGTGCACATTAAACCTGTACCTGCACTACTTCTAAAAAATATTTGGCACCTTTTAGACTAACACTCTACAACGTACTGGAGTTTTTCTGCACCACCTTGTGTTGTTACTGGCACTGTGCTGTGCAGAGCTTGTCTTTAGTGCCGTCTTGATCTGTTTTGCACTTGCACTGTTTCCACGGCACTGACATTGCTGCTCACATGAGACGATGCTGCAATTGATCAATTGATCAAGTTAAAGTTTCACTTGACTCAAAAGTAGATAATTTCAGAGACATTCTTTCCAGCCAGTTACTTAACTTGGACCCTGTGTGGACTCCGAGGCAGTAGTGCGCCGTGATTCATATTCATATGTTTATTTCGGCGCTATTATAAATTGTTTGTTTGTGTGTTTACTTAACTCCCTTCCTCACTTTCTTTCCTTATGCATTTTCCTTACTTGTTTAGTACTTGACTTATCTACCTACTTCTTCCAGAATAGACCCACTCTGTTTCCATGCCGAAGGTCGTAGGAGACGATCAAACCTGACTTTAGTTTTTGTGTTAATTTTATGTTGTAGTATATTTTGTTACGGATGCACTGTTGGCTGGAGTGAGTCAAATGAAAGATGTCAAATACGTTATTTTACAAGCAGCAGATTTAAGGTGTGGTTTGACATGGGATCTTCATTGATGATTTCATTACCAGTTTACTGCGCTGTAAATTGGTCCACATTTGTCAAAGTTGCGAGGTAGAGAATTTTGGTGACACTTTTATTGGCTCATCCCAGCCAGCGGACCCGTTTTTCTGTGTTATTATTACTAGCTGTATTGACAATCGTGTGTTGAATTTCGTTTCCGTGTATCAGACTGCGAGTTGTTACATTGTCAATTGACAGCTGGTTGTCCCGTCGGTTATTCATACAGTTCGTATTTCTGTGTTTTTTGTTGCTTGCCGTTATTTTAGAGCAACTTATATTGACGTCTGCTGCTTGACTTCCATTGCTGATGTCAATTGTGAGGTGCATGGACGTAAATCACGGGGGAACGTGGGGGACGAGTCCCCCAGAATTTGGAGTGAGGGGACATCAATGCAAATTGTCCCGTCAGATTTTGTCACGTTTTAATAC
>Ga0209780_1004099_pt1 | contig 11126 bp, 8 predicted proteins | sample WorMetexBAHAMAS2_FD_187384 | JGI IMG/M metagenome (GOLD analysis project Ga0209780, IMG submission 187384) | Marine gutless worms symbiont microbial communities from Max Planck institute for Marine Microbiology, Germany - Inanidrilus exumae... | ecosystem: Host-associated > Annelida > Digestive...
GGCCAGTCACGTACGCCGCCGACACGTCAGTAGGACACGCACGTACGCCACGTTCCACTGTTGATCACACCTAGACATGCACATGTCGTCACAGGCGCTGGCCAGCATATCGCCGAGCGTGACAACCATTAAATACCAAAAGAAGGAATTTAATGATATGTTTAACCCTTTTTACTCAGTACATGATCTCGACAGAGACAAGATGGACAGCATTTTCCATGTTTTCTAGCGTCGTACATATAATTAAAAAAGAAAACTCCGCGTTTTGATTATGCTATTAGAAAACGATGATGATTTTTGCATGAGCAGGATGAGATTTCTGCGCAACAAGGATCGAGACTGTCACCGTGATTGCTACCCGACGCTGCTGTACCCCGAGTGCTACCTGCTGGAAGGCGGCTACCACGCATTCTTTAAAGCACACCCGGATCTCTGCCAGCCCCGTGGCTACCAAACAATGGTTGACCCACGTCACACTGCTGATCTCAAACATTTCCGCTCAAAATCTCGTTCGTGGCCGATGCCAGGCAACAAGGAAGGTGCAAGACTGCGTCGGGCCCGCTCGTGTCTTAAACTATGAACTGTTGAGTGTTTCTGTGTCGCAGTGAATGTTTGTCAGCCACGTCACAACGACAAGAACCAGCATCTTTTATAACACGATTACCCGATTGAGCCATTACGACATTCGTCTGAGATCAAAGAAAGCTGTTATTCCTGTCACCACCGTCATTCACCGTCATTCACCTCCGTGAAAGAAGTATTGTAATTGCTTTTGTTTATTTGTTTTTATCTCTGTCATCTGGATCACTCCAACAGTTGTGGGTGGATTTGCATGAAATGTCCGGACATGTGGAAGAAATGATGAGGCTTTGGAGATGATCTGGATGTAGCAACGTGTTTTGTATATTTTTGTGTGTGAGATTTAACCTGCACTACACTTTGCTAGCACAGTGTATGCTGTTACCCTGTGGTACTGTATTATACAAAAACGGCTAAGATCACGCAAACAATGCCGCACAATAGCCCAGGTACTCTAGTTTTTTGACGCCAAAGATCTGGGAAATATAAATGGGCTCACCCCCAACGCGGGTGCCAGGTGAGGCAGCTAAAAATCTAGGCTTTTGACAGGTTGAGACGTCTCCACCTCGTACGCCTCGACGCCAAAAATTTTGTTTCCAACACCACGGTGGTCTATGTCCACGACGGTGGCGTAGTGATTTGCGGTGTCATCAACAACATTGGATGGTGAGTTTCGTTTATAACACTGACGCCCCATCTATAGGACCTGTTCTCATCAGCAGAACTTAACTCAACTGGCAGTTCATAGTTGTCATCGTGTTCAAAACCAGTTAAGTTCAGTGCTGAACATGTTGAGAACGATGAACTGCCAGTAGAGTTCAGTTTGGTCGTGCTGATGTGAATGGGCCTTAGGTGAGCCGTCAGTGTTACGTGTAGGCCTGTGTGACACGGAACATTGCGTGTTTGCTGTGTGACAATTGAGCCTCTTGCATGTATAAAACTATGCATTGTAGCCGACTAAAAAGTGGCTATTGCGGAAAATGCTCCATAGGTTGACATGCCATCTGTATGTGTTGTTCACACAGTTGACAAGATTTCAACTAACACAGAGCATTGCGGTATCTCGGCGATGGCCGAACCTTTTGTTATCTGTGCTGTAGTATGAATGATATTGCCATATTTGCATTATTTGATGGCGTTTCTGTGGAGTCCATATGGATCTCATATTGCATCGTTTTCTAATGTTTTAATTGAAGTATTTGTCACATGAAGCATGATTGCTATTGCTTGTTTAGCAGTAGGTCTGGTTTATGTTACTAGAATCCATTACCATTGAGTTTATTTTGGGCAGAGCATATACAGAAAATGTGTCTGGTCAAGAGAGATGGCGGTCATTTTGCCTACGAGTACAAGAAAGCAGTTTTAGTGGTGTTAATGGCAGCTTTTACCTAAGATTTCTGTGAGTTTAATGTTGTAAATTTTTCTACCAGTATTACTTTTATGCACGTTTTGTATGATTAGTGTGCATGTGATTTTGTGTGAGTTTAAACGTGTGAACTAGTGCATGTGTTAGGCTATTTTTGCAGTAGAATGTAAATGTTTTTGATGTGTGCTTTTTTGATAGGAGTAGCAAAATATGTGGGTGATTCAAAAAGTTTGCAGCCTAGATATAAGACAGAATAAATACCAACAAGATTTATGCATAATGATGCTTGATATAATACTCCAGCAACACCAAACCATTGAATTTGCATATGGATATAACAAAACAGTTTTAATGGCGGGCGTGGTAGCTTTTATCTCGTACCATGATTTCTATGCATTGTTTGACTTATGATTTTACATCTTCAGTTTTAGGTTAACTTCTTAGAATTTTAATCTTTGCCAGCTGTAGTCCTAGCATAAGGTTTTACTGTTTTATGATGAAGAAATTATCTTACAACTCTGAAGTTTTGACCTGGCAAGCCTACAGTTAGTTGAAAGATGGTAACCCATGCCACAGACTGAGATTAGGAAATGGTGGCCGAACTCACCTGTGGTAATTCACCTGGCTGCAATTAATTGGAGGGGGCAGGTCTGGTAGTGTGGCGGGAGGTCCCCGGGGTGCTTCTTTTTGGTTTTGCCTAAGAGAAGCCAGACCCACACGGAAAAGATATTATACAATGAGAGACATTAGGCACTGATATGTTATAGGAACCGATGAACAGCAATTACACGAGATATACACAAGATATCACTTTGAACTGATAAATAGGTCTTGTGGTGGTTGGTTAGTTTCCACCTTGTTGTAGGTGCTAGCATAATAACGTAAATGAACCTCCCCTATCCTTTCCAATTTAGGTCATCGCTGAAGAAAAGGGCAACGAGGTTGGGAAGATACTGCATCGTTGGTCATTTTTAACCTGGCTGAACTAAATCTCCACCCAATGCCTAGTCCCTGATATAGCCTATTTTTGTGCTGAAAGGGAACTTTAATCTACTAACCAACCAAACAATTGTTTATGTTATTTTGTGCAATGTGCAGCCATAATTAAAAGTCAAGTGAATTTTTTTTTCGCATATATTTTTGAAATTTACACAACAGTGTATAATGTGTGCAAAATTTAATCCTTGTGACATCACTATTCATTAAAAGTAGCAGAATTGGCAAACTTTTTGAACCAGCCAATGTTGTACATATATCTGCATGTATCTGGCTGTTTTTTGATGTAGTAGTGATCTGTAAAGTAATTTAATACCTTTTCCATATGTGACTAGCCTTGAAGCCTCGGTTGTCAGTAGATTGTTACGTGATACCTGGTAGCTACATAAGAAATGTCACTGATATTGTGTGACAACATGTTACAATAATATGCAAAATAGCAGGTGATATCACTTTACATTTACTTATATACATATGCCACGTTACTGTTTTGTAGATATCTGCCTGTTACTAATGCATGAGTCGCGTGTTGTATTTTAGGCAAATAAGCCAGTCTTGCACATTCTAGGCAATTATTGCTTGTACAGTACAATGTCTTTATGTCGTGAATGCAGCTGATGATGATGATGATGAGTAGATTGTAGAGCACGTCATAAATGGTCTCCAGACGCGCTGTCGACCAGCTAAACAGGTAGGCCTTCAGATGTTGAGCAAACGTCAAGGGGGAGAGAGTTGTGGATCTCAGAGCCGCTTGTAAACTGTACCAGATGACTGGACCTGCGACCTTGAAAATCATCCCCAGCGTGGTCCTTGTCCTTGGTACTGAGTCAGTGGCTCTCATCGTTGTCATGTACCGACTGACATGCCATCTCTTAAATCTTGTCCAGACTTGTAGTATTAGTAATTGATTGACATAATTTGGTCACGTCAGAGTACGTTACAGTGTTAATTACGAAGTTGGCACTTGTCTCCAGCAAGTCTGATGTGATCGTCAAAAAAAGTTTTATTATTGTTATTATTATAAAGATCGTACAGTAGTACACAGTAAAAAAATAATAAAAGGACTAAGGCTAAAGAGTACACACACAATCAGTAAAAACCAGCTCAATGCACAATAAAAAAGAAATTTAAAAAAGTAATCCTAACCAGTACATACAGCATCAGTAATAAAATCCAGCATATCATATCATAGGCTGTACCATAAGATACGTAGACGATTTGTGCACGAAGACACTTGACTGAGTTGTATTCAGTGTAAGTCAGTTTTTATTTATAGTTTTCTCTTTTTTCACTTATAGAAATGTGAAGGTCTGTGAACGGTGGTACGTGACGCGTTGGTACATTGTAATAGCATTACTAGTGACTGGGCATTGTCAAATAATCCATCAGTATAGTTACATATTGTATGTTGGTATGGTGATGATGAACATTTTAGAACACACATTTGTGCAGCAGTTTGTATTGCGTCAACTTTCCTCTGTTCTTTTACAGGTGTGTGTACTGTGACCCGCTCTTTATTACCATTTGTTACAAAGTTCCTAATGATAATGCACATACTGAATGTGATATTAAACAAGGTGTGTCCACGTAGGACACCTCGTGGGTTGTCCTTCCCAGCAGTTATTCATTGGTCAGTTTATCGGATTATTTATTTGCTGACATAAATACCATTCATACAGTTCTCACAGTAATACTGATGAACTCTTTAAATGCTCATCTAGCAAAATAATATTACTGACTTCCTTAAAATATAATTTTTCCGTTGTGATATAATCAAAGTTATCTTGAAAGTGCCAATAATTGGGTTAGGCAACGCTGGGTTTTAGGCAGCACTCATTTTGTCATTATCATCATGGCATATGGTAGACCAGGTTCTCCACACTGCTGGGCATGCTTTTGTCAGGGCCTTCACCACCCGACCATGTCGGTGAAGGCGTTATGTTTTAGGCTGTTTCATTGGTCTAATTGTTTGTTCATCCGTTCGTCCAGTCAGATATTGCTATCACAACATATCGTGGACAACTTGAGCAGTTTTGATAAAACTGACCGGGAATATTCGCTAGCCCCTACTTATTAGATTCTGGAGGTCAAAGGTCAGCAGGCCATCGAGGTCAAATCTTGTGAACACCCATATCTCATGAACTACTTGAACAGTCTTGATGGAACTTACAGGGAATAACCATTAGCCCGTACGAATGACCTGGTTAGATTTTGGAAGTCACAGCAGGCAGACATAAGTGTGGTGGTGAGGGCATCCACACGATGCTGAGGCGTCAAAGTCCATCTGCTAGTTATTTATCCATTGTAAGATGTTATATTTACCCTTTGCTTCAATTGCTTTTAAATGCTGAGAGGTTGAACGTCGCTGCTGATTCTACAGTGAAAGTGACATTGACATCATAGGTGACATGACACATCGTGTGACACCTGAAAATGTCGTAGAAATAGCAGCCAGCACAGCATCAAAGTAGTGAGATAGGATGATGTAGTTAGTAAGAGCACAGTCTGTTGCCCAGAGGTTAAATTCAGTGGGACTTTGGGTTCCACACGTCCCACACCCCACTTGCAGACTCCCACATGTCCCACTAGAGCTGCCTTATGGCTTACGTCCATGTCTAGATCATGATAACTACAATACTGTTGTCGAAACGGTTGACTGTCTGACATTTCCCACATTCCAAATGCAAAATTTAAACACAAAAAGCAATGTTTTCAGGAATCTCATAAGGCATTTCGGGTAACTGACAACTGCTAGTTAGTATATTACAGAAATATTACAATAACAGTCATTTCACATGCACAATCACAGCTTGACACTGGAAGTCACATATTTCGGCCATCGGCTAGCTAGGGCTCCCATGCCCGTTCAGAAGTAATTAATCACTGCTGTTGCCAACTCATTTATCACTGATTCCCCTCCCCTGCAATAGACAGCATCTGAGCTCCGGTGCTTGTCTGGAAGATAAGATGGCAGTAATCGGAACTGTTCTGTGCTGTGTTGTGTACGACAGTTGTGCACTATGATACGCACCACACACATGTGAGCAGTTCTTACATTTTTTGCATGTTAGGTTTAGCTTTCTTTCGTATGTTTATTTAGGTTTTGTCTTTTATGTGTTCTTTCACGTTAACTTAGGTTATTTTGTTCATGTATTGCTGGCATTTGTTGTGTTGGGTTTAGTTTCTTCAGTACTTAGCCAAGAGATTGGCTGGGAAGAACATCTCTGAAAGTCCGAAATGACCTATTTTGTGTCGAGTGGGACGTAAAACCTTAACTCAGTCGGTCATTTATCACTGATAACTTCTGTACCACACAGTTGCTGATTCGTTTGTGACTTCATATTGGCATGAGAGTGGCATAGCAGGTCATTGTGGGCACTGGTACACTAAATGTGAATTTTCTGTGACTTTGCATTCATCTGCTTTGAGCACAGGACAGGACAAATGGGACTAACAAACTGCTAAAGGGTGCACCTCTTGACAACTGTCAAAATGTTCCTACCACTGCCATTTATTATCACTGTCAACTGGTATGATGCCTGTAGTATAATGTCAGTTAAATCTGATGGCTCTGTGTTTTAAGCCGGTGCTGTGATTACAGACGTCATTTTGTACATATAGTAAGTTGTTTGTCACAGGTTGTCACAGCTATATTCACATCTCTTTTTTGTAGTAATTTAATTTAGCTTTATTTATATAATAAATGTGTAGTTAAGGTTTGGACATCATTGCTGTTCTGCCTCCTAATGGTAATGGCTAGCTTGTATAATAGAGCATTGTGTCCATAAGCACTATACATTGTTTATCAGTGATGGGCAACTAACTAATATTTTTAGTTTTAAAAAACTGCTTTTGTAACTAGAAAAAAGTAGTAAAATAACTTTTTTTAAAGTTGCTAACTAATCTTGAAAAACAGTTAAGTAATTTTTAGTTAACTGATGTCAACTTCTTCTTTCTATCTTTTTGTCTTTATTCCTCATGACTGTCATTGAGTGTGTATTATGTAACTGGAGTTGTGATGCTTCTATCCATTATAGTAAGTAAAACAAATTAATCACTGTGAAACATACAAATTACGTACACGAACTGAATTCTTAATTTAACAAAATTTGGCATTAGCCAACTGAATTATTTTAGTTCAGCTATTTTGTTAGTTTCTAAAGTAAATTAGTTTATTTTCAAAACTGTTTTAATTAGTTAAGCTGTGCTTATATCCAAAAAAATAATTTAACTAAAAGTTAGCAACTATTTAGTTGATGATTGCCCATCAACGGTCTTTATATAAAAGACATTATATAATGTTAGTGTGTGTCTGTGCCCATGTTTACATGTCTCGTTCCTCTGTGAGCTCCAGCAGCTGTGTTTTATATACCGTTCTTAGCGGAAGTATTGTAGCGACATCTGCGGTCGGCGAATATGCATGTGTTGTCTGTTCTCTTATTTGAGTGGTTTCATCAAATTATTGCCAAACTTGGTCAACATGTGTATGGGCATAATATCTCAGAAAATTGCGATAACCAGACAATTCGGTCTCATATTTGTCTTCAAAAGAAAGTTTGAAATTTGTCTCCAAAATGGACTCAGCTGTTGGTATTCCTTGTATATCTTTGGAATTGGTGAAAGCAGGCATTTCAGACTTGGCACATGGATTAAGAACGAAGCTGGCAAGTACTGGGCAGTTAGCCTAAAAGAAAGGTGGTACGGTTAGGGTCACGTGTATTTTGATGCCGTTGTTAGAGTGGGACCTCGTCCGTTTACAGGTTTGTAACTAAGCCGTGGTAGGTTTAGTTCATTGGTTTTTTCAGTGTTATTTGTTTGTCATAGGTTGTGTGTAGCCTAACAGCTGGTTGTCAAGACTCATTCTTCTGTGTCGACAAGGTTATCTGCACACAAAGAGATGAAGGACGTGTGTGACTGACATTGTCGATGTATTTTGATTGTTTTGTTTGTTTGTTTGTTTGTTGTACGCCTTGTGTACATAAGCATAAGTAGGTACGTCGAAAAGTGGCACAGGTTAATAACTGTACATGTTGTGCAGTTTCTTATTGAACATGTGTGACAGATGCCAGAGCCTGGGAAGATGAAACAGAAAAACAAAAGCAAGTACCATGTACGTCCGTCTTCGGGGACGACCATATATCCACACATGCCGAGGGCAAGTATTGCTGATAGACGCCAGTCCCCTCCACTGACGGCGAGCGCGCCGTCAGTGGAAGAGACTGGCGTCTATCAGCAATAGTTGCCGCCGCGCGCCCATTTGTCCGATTTTGGGCTTCTGGGGGAGCAAAGTTCCCAAGAATGGGAGATTCCCTGTCCACGACGCCCATCAACCACCGTGCAAAATTTGACGCCGCTAGCTTTATCCTCGCTGGAGAAATCCGTAACCATACAAACACACACAAACAAACAGAAACCGATATATCCACACCTTGCCTATCGGCATGTGTGGATAACAAATAGTATATTGTGCTTTCCGTGTAGACGTGAACGTTTTAACAACATAATGAAATATAATAGCGTGTGAACTGAAACATGAATTTTCAATAAGAATGTGCACTGTAATGGGTGAAAATACTCCTCGCTGTTATTGTACAAAACTGAAGTCGACTGAACTGAACTACAGAGTAGCTTCGGATGCAATGTGAGTTTTGGCGCTGAAAGATAAAATGACCGTAAATTGAAGAAATATTATTTTTATAGTTGTTGTATGACCTCAATGCACTGATACGTGGTGTCTATTGTAGATACTTGTGTTTTCAAATTTTTCTACGATTTTTAAGTGTTGTTTGTTGTTTTTTATGTTAGTAGACGTAGTATGTTTGTGTTTTGATACTTAACCTAGACCGTTAATGGTAGACTTTGTCAGTATTTTGTAGCTTTCCATCTTTGTGCGACACACTGGTCATATTTGTTGGCACATAATAATAAATAATACTAATACGAGCGATGTTTCATGGTGTTGACATTATGAGAAGGTCGTGAGTGTGAGAATGCACTCGGTTCGGTTGTTTGGCCACCCACGTTGAACTGTGAGTACGCATGTTCCTGCCAGTATCTTCACAGCACTCGTTTTTACTGAGTCCTCAAGCTGATAGTCATTTTATAACCCGTGCAACGCTATGCTAGCGCGGTACTTGCCGTCATCGTGTGTCGGTCTGTCTGTCCGTCACAAGTCGGTGTATACCTAGGATAACGCAAACAACGCCGTACCGTACGATAGCCCAGGAACTCTAGTTTTATGATGCCAAAAATCTGGGCGAAATTCCAACGGGGTCACCCCCAACGGGGCCGCCAAATGGGGTGGTCTAAAAAATTTCTCACCCTATTAGGGTCGATCGCCCCATGGTCCCCCAGATGGATCTGCCACTGTATGGCTGTGACAGTTCGGAGAGCAAGAGCAGCTATGTCAGCAGGTGGGGTAAGTTCAAACGTCGATTTTTGACCTTATCTCCCGAACAGCTGATCGTCTCAGGCGCTGTCAACTTAGTTCGCTGGCGAGTGTCATAAACTTCTGATGGTCTTCGGACAACTGCTGATCACACCCACCGTCGAGATCTGTATTCAGCAGCTAGGCCGAGTAGAAGAAATGGTTTGATTACCATATGATGCGATACGGAATATTTAGCATGCACTGAACCTTTGCGTACCGCGGGTCTGTCAGTGGCAGCGGAGACTCTGGTTGTACAACCATCTCAGTGAGTGAATGCTGAGCTGGTACTGCACCAATGGGCTATAACATAGCCCAATACTATAACCAGAGTAGCAACTGTCATATGAATCCGACATTCATCTACTGTGGTCATTCATGTTAATAACCTACTAGACTTTGCCTATTAAGCATCACGTGGCTCATATATGCAGTATTTTTGTTGATGTGGTGTCAACCTACTGTACTTTGCCTGAAGTTGCAGCAGGTGTGAAGTATATGCAGATCCAGAGTAACTGTTATTTTGATTTTCTTGGCAGCGCAGGGCAGTTACATTAATATGAGAAAATGGAGCAGCGTCAGCGCACGGCTATCCGCAACAAGCAGTGCACGTGTAGAGAGCAGCCGTGTAGAAATTCAGTGTCACAAGAAAAACTCTGTGTTATTGCTTTTCACACCCAATAATATAAAATATAATGACCCCGATACAGTTATGAACAGCGCAGCAGTACAGTTTAGTAATCATTATGTTGTTTTAAATTTCTGTTGAATAAAAGAGCTGCCTGTGGAAACCAAAATGGAATGTTTTATGCCTGCAGATGAATTCAGGGAGACAGTTTCGGGCAAATATTAAACCAATTATTATTAACAGTCGGTGCTCGTCCTAAACATATCAGTGCAAACCTGGTGCGATATTGCTCCTCACCGAATCGGCACCATTATTACAAGACGAAGATGGTTAGCTGTACTTAGATGCTTGCGAAATGTTTGTTGTTCAGTTTGATTGATTTACTCAGGAATTGTCTCGGCGTCTTTGTCCAAGTAGTAGGTAGTCTGTGTGAATTTTTTATGTCTAGCCTATTGGGTAGTGTGTGTTTATAGAAGCATTGTCCTATCATTCATTGTTATGTTGTGAAAAATACATTGTGCTACAGTGCTATTGAGACTTCACTGGTTGAAAAACAGTGTCCCTACTGCTAAGCTACAGTAGTACACTATCACTAGGTTTATGCGTAACATTAGGCTACATTTCGAAGTTTTTTTCAAGCCTTATATGAAAGCTTTTCAAGCATTATTTCATTTTCTTAGACTTATTTGCTGCACTTACTGCAGATCTGCAGTAGATGATGATGGAAAGTGAACAACAAAGTTGGTCAGACTGACAGTGAACATTGGCGTCATCGGCAGACCATGCAGTCAGCAGGTGAACTAGTCTTGTTATGCACACGTGGAATCATCCAAAGAACACTGGAATGGCTAGAAAGACATTTTAGAAGACGAAGAATATAGTGCTGACGGTTAATAATAAATATGCACGTCATTTTCAGTCAGAATTAGGCATACGTGTGCAGGGTTGTGGTCTCGGTCTCGACGTCTCGGTCTCGAGACGTACTAACGTCTCGTCTCGGTCTCGTCTCGAGAAAAATTGTCAACGTCTCGGTCTCGTGAGACAGACGTCTCGGTCTCGGCCATTTACGTCTCGTGCCCAAGACCAGTTTTCGGCCAAATTGTGCAGGCCACATTAACGAATCGTTTGCT
>Ga0209780_1004100_pt1 | contig 11126 bp, 13 predicted proteins | sample WorMetexBAHAMAS2_FD_187384 | JGI IMG/M metagenome (GOLD analysis project Ga0209780, IMG submission 187384) | Marine gutless worms symbiont microbial communities from Max Planck institute for Marine Microbiology, Germany - Inanidrilus exumae... | ecosystem: Host-associated > Annelida > Digestive...
AACAGTGACAGTGACCCACAGCAGTGTCACACCCAGGCACACACATAGAGCACTGTCACACCCAGGTAACAGTGACAATCACCCACAGCAGTGTCACACCCAGGCTCACACATAGAGCAGTGTCACACCCAGGCAACAGTGACAGTCACCGACAGCACTGTCACACCCAGGTACTCACATACAGCACTGTCACACAGACCTTGTATCATACGCCAGAATTCTGCCATTCAAGTCCTGCTTTGTGGTAAACTGCTGCAGACTGAATGCAGGTAATGTCTTCTCTGCTGGTCCAACATGTCGTGCAATGCACACCATGTACCGTGCAGTTGCCGCCCCATCTAGCAAACACAACACATAGCCGTTATCTACTTCTTCCAAAGGAGAGACTCTCTGGACATATTTGGCATCGGGTAGACACAGGCCAGGTACCTTTCCCATCATTCTAATAAAGACCATGGATTGGATATGGGCTTGGTGTCCGCATAATCATGAGGTATGACCAGGCTGCGTTGACCTGTATAGACAGTTACATATTGCAACGACTATTACCTGCTGACGGTACGTATCACAGTACTAACACGGTCAATGAATGTTGACCTATACCAATACACCATCACTAAGACAACCCACAGCCTGGTGGCCAGTTACAGAGCAGTGTGCAAATGACTTCTCACATATACTAACTTGCTGCAAGCTCAGCATCCGATGTTGGCGGTAACGGATGTCGAATGCCAAGTATCTGCATCCGTTCATACTGGCACATATCTGAACTACTGTCTCCATCTAGCAACAGCCAGATTCATATGCATTACAACAGCAGCATCACAATACAAGTCTAACAGCAAACAGCTTTGTATCACTGTAATAAACTAGATGGAAAGTACTCTGAGAGAGTACAATACCCTGCAAACGTTTGTCGCCAACACTTGGCAACACTTGCCACATCTACTAAATTCAGTTCCAGTTCCGAGAGTCGGAAATCGAACCACTTCATATCAGTTAAGGTATGATTCAGTGTCTCAGGTTCGAAGTATAAAATGTAAACAATCGCCGGTTTACGAAGTTTTTTGACAGTTACTTCCACATCACTCTACCGATCGTAACGAAACATAAACTTGGGTCTTCCCTTTCTCACTAGGAACCTTTCCATAAAATTTGGTACAAATCAGTCCACAATCTTTTTAGTTATTGTGGTCACAGACATACAGACGGACAGACAAACCAACGCCGGTAAAAACATACTCCCACGCTTTCACTGGGAGAATAACAAATACAAAACGCTGTTTCAGACACACTGTCAATTAGAAAACAATTATCCTGAATTCCTAGAAATTTTAATAATAAGTAAATGCCAACAGTGGAATATGCTTTATTGCTTGAACATTTCAGTGATAGAGCTAATTCCTGCCGACCTGCTACCATTCAGTTAAACCAACGGCAGGTACTTACTCAAGCTTTTCATGAGCATACAACAGCTGAAGGCACGATTACGGCTTCTTCCACTGTCCGACGAATCCAGCGACAACCTCACGTTTGGATTCAATGATGACTCAAGGTATTCTGACAGTCGCAGATGATCGTCTTCATGAACGAGACTGTAGATATTTTTACCTCGCAGCTCCTCCTGTAAACAGTGTCCTAGTGAATTGAATTACTCAGCTAATTATCTACACTCACTAGAAATAGCACCAACCGATAGAGCGCATAAGAGTTCCTGTTAGCCTTCCATCTTAACTATGTCCCCATCTTGCACTGGTTCAGAGATATAGTGAAATGTTAGTTGAAATTCACAGATTTTAATTTACCCCTGCATTGGCAACCCAATGGAGGTGACCCCAATCCAGGTCTTTGGTATCAGAAAACTAGAGTCCCTATTCTATTCTGCCTACCGTTTGTGTTATCCTACGTTTAGCCGTTTTGATACAACTGTGACTCGTGACAGACAGACAGATGGACTGACAGACGGCTGGATAGATGGCCACATCATATATCACACTAGTATAGTGTCTTGCGTTAAAATCTGAGGGAAAAGAGCTAACACAGGTTTACTTGTAAAACAGCCGTTAGAACTGAGAACAGAGAAACTAGACTAATACGCCCGATACCACTGCTGCCAGTTTCGTGGTTTTGCCGCCCAACTGGGCTAATTTGAGACTCTGTTCCATGGGAAAATTTAGCACTTCACGGGTTACAGTTTATTGGGCTACATTGGATGTAGTTATTACATTTAGTAAAAGTAAGTAAGTAAACAGTGTATAGCAGTTAGCATAAACTTAGCTGACACCGCTACGGGAAACCCACATGCCACACGGGATCACACACAGTGTTACCTGCCACCCGGCAGTGGTGCGAATCCTGCCTTTACCCCGAGCCAAAGCAGGTACTCGATTTAGCGACCCCAGAGGGATGCAAGGTTGAGTTGACCTATGTTACGTGAAAGTGGACCGGCATGGATGTGAGCCCGTGACATGTCAATCGCAAGTCCATCGCCCTATCGCCGCACCAACACGCAACATTTGAGCTACTGCAGTTTCTTGTGTGTGCGTGTGTGTGTGCCGTGGTTTTCAGCCCTCATCTGATATGCTATTGGCTATTGCCTTTCACTTCCATGACCTAAAGAGCACAGAAACTGATGACGATATTTTGACAGATACTGACTGCTGGATTAATGCTCGTGTTAAGTTCTACTTATGGTATTGTGTATAAGTTCATTTTTTTTGTCGGTGGATGCTGCCAAAGGTAGTTTATCGATGTACCATAAACTTAACTGATAATAACAGTGAATTCAGAGGAAACCATAACCTATAGAAACTATTGCCCATTATTTGAGCTACTTTTGGATGGCTGCTCAGTGAGAATTTTGGGTCAACTTGGCAACACTGCCTTCTCCTAGTTATGTGCCACTGTCATGATATCTCTCACCTTACGACAATTTAGACATTGCGTTTAACCAACTGTGCAATGACATACCGGTGTGAACTGTAGATAATTCGCAACGTTGTCGGACACAAATTCCACGTTTCTGTCAGCGTTGACCATAAACATGAATCCATCCAGTGCCTAGCACATCACCATCAAACAATGCTCTTAGTTAATAGCTGTGGACGACAAACCCTCTTCAAATGTAATGATAGCTTCTGCAGTTAGGCAATCAACAATATCTGACTAATGTTCTACAATAAACTGCTTTCCTTTTACAGGCTGTTGCAGAAAAATAGGCCTAGTCTCCACCTGTGTACAAAATTGGACGACTCTAGCTTTAGCCATTTTAGAGATAACCATTGGGGGCCCAGAAATTTAAAATGCATCTCGTTTCCCTGACCACGCCCCTTCTGAGGATGGTTCGTCCTCTGTATGCCGGGATTTGATAAAGCCTATTGGTGTACAAAATTTGATCACTCTAGCTGCATCCGTTCCAGAGATATGGTTGGTACCCACCAAAATTTAAATGGTTCACATGATCTGGCCATGTCCCTTTCAGGGATGCTTTGTCATCCGCGACCTAGGACTTGCTATTATCAACGTGCCTACCAAATGTGATGTCTTTATCTCCGCCCACTATGAAGATATGAAATCGGATACAAAATTTAGAAAATGGGGTGGTCTGGGGTAGTTAGGGGTCACTCAAGGTCACTAAAACTAGCGCCATTTGATACAGCACATATGAGTTCCTATTAGCATTCTGTAGTAACTATGTCGCTATCTTGCATCGTTTTTGAGATATAGCGAGATATAGGTCGAAAATCGCCTATCTGAACCTACCCCACCTCTATTTGGGGCCCCAGTTGGGGTAAACCGGTTGGAATTTTTGCCAATATCTTTGGCATCGGCAAACTAGAGTCCATGGGTTATCATACAGCATAGTTTGCGTGATCCTAGGTTCAGCCATCTTAGTAGAACTCTGACTTGTGACGGACAGATGGACGGCCACAGGATGATAGCATGTACTGTGCTCGCATAACGTCACGTGCTAAAAATGACAAGAACAAAGCAACGGCAACACGAACAGCTCTACAAAATTTCTCTAATTACACAGCAACAGAACGCTCATGAGTAGTCTGATGCTCGGATGCACACAAACGACTGTAACAGTTTTAACAGTTTTTCAGTATTTAATAAACAAGTTTCTTGTAAACTTGGGCTGTTTAAGGGTTGACAAAGATGAATATCAAACACGTGCAAGTGCAGTGAAGCAACCGATACAGAGCCAGCATAAAGGACAACTGACTTCAAGCAGAAGTGGGCCAACAACGTCATTAGCGAGAATGGCAGGTGAAGGCTTGCTGGATGAGACAAGTCCCTGCTGAACCAAATCTGTGCATACACCACCGTTCAGCACACACATACATACCACACATACACTTGATGCCTCTACATCAACTCACATCCTCTCCATCCGTTATAACAAATCTCGGATTCTCGGCGTCAACTGTAACCTAAATGATGCGTCCCTGCAATTTGTTGTCAACTGACTTTAGCCCACTTCCACATATAGCAAAGTGGTCTCTGGAAACAGGTTGGAAAATTTTACAGACGACTCATTCATGTAACCTTCAATGACATTCAGGATCTTTGTAGATAATCAGAGACGCGTTAAACTAGTAGCCGCTACAAATGTCTATCGTAGCCGTGACGTTAAGTTAGTTGGCTACACGTAGCCGCTACAATTGCAATCATAGCCGTCGCGAGCCAAAAAAAAGTTGGCTACATGTGTCTCGCGTTGGTGGGCGGAGCTTAATGAGGTGAGTGATGATGCGTGAAAGGTGGGATTTGTGTATAACTGTTGCATTTTTAATACTTAGATTTATTGGTTAACATGCTGACGATGGCCGACGGTGATATTGCACTCATAAATAGCGTTTAAGTGGCGTTTGGCTGGTACTGCTATGGCTACGGATAGCGTGTCCGTTAAATTATGCTACGCTAGCTACTGTTAGCTGAGCGTAGACTACATCTTGTAAAGGCTACTAGTTTAACGTGTCTCAGGTGCTTCATGTTAAAAGTTAACAACTTTCATTTTTTCATTTTTGAAAGCGACATGACATGTGATGGATGGACTGACAGATAGATTGTGATAAAATCATGTCTTGACAAGCAATCAATACAACAATGACAAAATAGTCAAATAACAGTTATCTCACTTGGACTGTAAATTCCATCATAATCAAAGGCACCTTTCGGGAAACAAATATTTCTATTTACTTACTCAGATCCTAATCGGGGCAAAGCTGCGTAACAACCTTGGGCAAGTTGTTCACACCTATGTGCTTATGTCACCAAGCAGTATAACTTGGTGCTGGCCAAAGGGCGGTGATGCTCTGTGGCTGGAAAGGTAACCGCAGGCCTGGTGGAAAGTAATGGTAGCCTACTGCCAGGTGAATGACTTATAGTCATCCGCGGGATGAATGCCTGTACACCGGGATCAGCTCCGGGCCCAATGCTTGGTAATGAGTATGGGAAGCCTTTACCCTTTTTAAAATTTATTTATTTATTTACCTGACTATGATCTGTGGTAGCCACTGAAAATTGGATAAACAATAACTCTGCAGCAGCAGCAACAGCATTAGTAGCATTAAACAAGTGAGAAACTGTAAAGCACACACCTTGGTCTATCAATGCCTTCACTTGCAACACGGTTTCATGCAGCATTGCAGTCTTGTCTTGTTTCAAAGCAGAAAAGTTATTCATATCAGAGCTTGCCATTCCACTGATGAACTCAGCTAATGCCTCCATGTAGACATTTTCTTGTTCTTGTTGTGGTTCTTCACTCAAGCACTTTGCACGTGTGCCATCCAGACACACACAAACCAATGAATGTATGCACATACATGCAATATTGCCCCAACTTCACATATGCCTTGCATTTATTTTAGCAAAAATTTTATTTCTATCTCTTATTAATGTGATTCAATTTTTCTAGTTGCTGTCAACACACTGAGGTCGTACGTTCGTTCTTTGCAAGCCTTTGCAAGTCCAGCCTACTTTGGACCCTAGCGCTGAGACCTTTTAAATCGGTCCAATGTGCCAGCCCAGGGAGAGGAGGGGAGTTGATAGGTGTGTGTGGTGTGCGTGCTATGTAGAGTGAAGGAGAGAAAGTAGGCTTGAGCAGCTTGTCAGGTATTTCTAAACGCGTCCCCTCTAGGCATGGCCTACTGTCTGACTAAGCCCGGATTGGCACTTATTCAGTGCCAGCCCCACCGGTCTGCCGTTAAGCACCTGGCCACCTGATTGACACTTCTGCAGCGTCAGCCAAGAGACTTAGTCACATCTATCTGCTTCGGCTCTCACGTCAGCGCGGCTGATACCTGGACGCTGCTAATCAAGGATCAGCAATGGTCACAGTTTATAGAGAACGCTGTCGAACCCTCTTACCTGCCCGGGATTAACTCCCTGTTCATCATGTGCATAGGAATTATTAAAAATAATTCTTTGGTAAGCGGACGTGCCTGGGCCAAGTCAAACCTCGGCCACTGAGCGCATCACGCTCTACTGCACACGGCGGACGAGTGATCACACTGAGGTCACATCAAATTATAACATTCAGTTACAAAATACTATGTGCAAAACTAGAAAATGGACTTCAACGCCCCAGCATCAATGTGGATGTCTTCAACACCTCGACGGCCTGCTCTGACCTTGACCTTTGACCTCCAGAATCTAATCAGGTCATCCATAAAAGCTAGTGAATATTCCTCGTAAGATTGCTCGAGCCATTCATGAGATACCGTGGTAACAAGAATACAAGACATGTCTGGATGAAAGGACAAACAAACGGACAAACACGGTGGATGACAGCCCAAAAACACAATGTTGGGTGGCAAATGCATAATGAGTATAATGAATGACAACTGCACTGAAAAACTCAACTATTATCATATGATGACTGGGAATTATTATGCTGGCCCTTCTAGCGGAAAGCGTAACGTAACAGTCTGGCATCGATCCATCTGTCCCGCCAGCATACTCACTGTGACTCACCAGGGGGCAGCATGTGACTCGCCCACCAAATATTTCAGCCCTACAATAAGCAGGACTTGTCATAACTGTACAAAAACAGACTATAATGACAATAAATTCATCCTTTTAAAATCAATTAACAAAACAACACCAAAAATTCTGTTGCTATGTACAGATATGAGGCATGTAAGCCTAGGTAGATGAAGACATCTCGACTTACCAACGCTGCTCTTTTATCTCCTGCCACTCAGAACTCTGACATTAGCATTCTACCTATGACATGTACCACGCTGATGCCCACATGCAAACTGCCACTATACAGGCTGTATTCACGAAGCTCTGAATTCTTCCACTGTCGCCTCAGTTTAAACGAGAATTTAGCAGAATTCAGTGACTATGAAATAGAAATGACAGTAACATGTCTGCAAGAAACACAAAAATGTTACATGGTCAAACACATGCAACGTTTAAAAATCATTAAATCTTTAGTCTGCACTATGCAGATTGCATAACAATGACAAGTAATGCCATCAGTTACTAACTACAGCCACGACAAAGAAGCAAATTCCCTACTCCTATCTAACTGCCCTATTTCGACATGAATGTCAGAATTTAATGTTAAAAAAATTGCAAACGATGATGTTAAGACTGTGGAACAATGTCAAGCACTTAGTTCTGCAGCTGTGGGAGATACTGCAGGATGTTCTGTAGAACGTCCTGCAGGATCTCCCACCGGTCCTGCGGTGGTCTGTTCTCAGGGAAGGTGCAGCAGTTCTGTTATAACATCCTACGGTGTGTCCCAGCCATCGTACGATAGTCTGTGGTTCTCAAGGAAGGTTCCATGCTTCTGTGAAAACGTCCTGCAGTATCTCTCAGTCTCACACATCGGTCAGGTCTAAAGTACGGCCCGGCAAAATGTAACCCCTCATTAGTGTACTGCTATAAGCATTAGGGATTGCCAAGTGTACTACTTCTAAAAGTAGAAATAGCTGTAAGAGTTGCATTCCAGTTCTGATTATGATTCTGTATAATAATAATAATAATAATACAACATTTGTATAGCGCCATAGTGTCCTATGCGGGATGCAGAGGCGCTCGCAGATGTGGTGGCTTATTCAGCTGAATAAGCACAATATTAGACATGTTATGTCTGTCACCACTGCTGAGAGTTAGGCTTAGGGTCATAAATAATACTGTGGACTAGGATAAGCCGGGACTATTCATGGTGTTGTTCTTTAGCCGTCCTCAAACCGAGGGTTGGCCACACCATGGATGTACTTTCTCCATTTATCTCTGTCCTCAGTCATTCTGATTGACTCTTCCACAGAGAGTCCTGGCCACATATTGATGTTGTCCATCCAGGCCGTGCGTGGTCTTCCTCGTCTGCATGCACCTTGCACTGTTCCTCACATTGTCTCTTTCCCCATGCAACTTCCTTGTTTTGTTTCCTCATGGTGTGACCATAGTATGCTAGCTTCCTTGCTTTGACAGTGACTAACAGTTCCATCTTTACTCCAGTTTTGTTGAGAACTCTTTTCTTTGATGTCCAAGAAACCAACAAATCTTTCTCAGCCCTTTCATCTCAAAGGCATCAAGACGTGTATCTTCATTCTTTCAGAGTGTCCAGCTTTCACAGCCGTACATTGCTACAGGACACACTAGCGCTTTCATTAGTGGTATTTTCATGAAATCGGTATGCAGTGACTTTTCCATATTTTCTGCAGTGATGCCCCCATCGCCTGCCCCCTGTTTAACCTGGTACGGAATTCTGACGTACTCTCACCATCTTCTGTAATCAGTGATCCAAGGTTGCTGATTCTGAATGAGTATGCGGCATGATAAGCCGCCACTTGCCATTACCTTGGTCTTGTCGCCCTTGACAAGTAGACTGTATTTACAGCTGACTTGGTCTAGGCAATCCACCAGCGCCTGTAATTCTGCCTCCGATGTGGCCAACAGGATGATGTCATTAGTGTAGCGAAGGTTCGTCTGTGGGTTATGTTGTGCGTTAGACAATTTATTGGACATTATGGGACCATTAAAATTTTCTAGGCCAGGCCGGGCCATGTTTTAACTTAGACCCCAGTCATCATGTGGTGGTCTGCAGTAGGGATGTGCAGTATTAAGAAATGCCCAACATTAATATACCCCGGAACCATCTAAAAAATACTGTGATACCGGTATACCGTGGTATTTCGTGACATCACCAATTGTAGACAATTTCTGCAAAAATCCAACCGTGCAAATCGTCTGTAGTGCTCTTGCCGATTCTCTTTTCCATAAATGTGTATTAATGATACTGTACGTAAACTTTCTGCCTCTGGACGTGGTTGTCATGTTGCTTGTCATGTTGTTGTTATGTTGGAGTGTTATGTATGCTGATGACCTGCTGCTGATCTCATCTACATGCAGTGATTTACGTAGAATGCTGCAGACGGTATTTAGCAAGCCCACGGTATATGATACTTTTAATACCACTGTATTTTTCTGATACCGGTATACTGCGCATCCCTTGTCTGCAGTTTACATGGAGCCATGCTGTGGTGGCCTGCGGTTCTCATAAAAAACCGAATGCATCCTGGGCGTGGTCTCTTACTGTGGTATTCAGACGGACTCGAAACGCCAAAGTAAGTCTCACTTAACCGAACGGTGTCTACCCATTTTGCAGAATCCCGTTTCGCAGAATCCCATTTCGCTGAATGCCGTGTAAGCTTTTTCTTCCATCACTTTCATGCTGTGGAGATGTTTATTCGTGTAGGGTAAAATGTATTTTACGAATGTTGCATCGTGTGTGAGGGAGGACTATTGCGTGTTTTGCTACAATTTCTGTTCAATGTTTGAGCACTTGATATTATCTTCTATTAAGTGATCAGTTTCCTGGGGTCATGCTATTTAACGCCTTCAACGCCCGCAAGCCACATCAAAGGAGCATACATTTGCTGGGGAGTGGTTGAACACCGCTCTGGTTTTGGTCCTGATCTTGCTCTTGTAATCTTAGCCTTGGTCTTGATGGCCTGGTTGGTCTGGTGTAAAGCTGCGTAGCTGCTCATGGTAACGCGGCTGTCACTGATGCCGGCGTGTCCACCCCTTACCCCGGCCATCACGCAACTCCTAATTACGTCACTAACTGCTCTGCTCGCGTGCAGCATGGTCTTTGTGGTGACTGGAGCTCAAAACAACACCTGCAGTGTACTAAGTGACATTGTCGCCGTCGACAGCTCCTTCGATGTGGCTTGCGGGTGTTGATGGCGTTGCGGGCATTGATGGCATTAAATAGCATGACCGGTTTCCTGCTAAAAAACTCAGTTGCTGATCTACAGCAATCATTATGAGTTGTTCTTACAAAATGTGTTGCATATATCCCATAAAGTCCTTATGGCCCGGAGTGACACCTGTGTCACATACCCAAAAGGGGGTACCACGGGTTTTCGGCGAAATGGGATTCGGCGAAACGGGATTCGGCAAAATGGGGGCGTAACCAACGGAACATTCGCATCAAACGTAAACAACCACGAACAAAAGTAAAACACGTTAGTATTTCAAACAACACGCAGAAATCTCATTATCAGTCAATCACTTTATATGTACCTAAGACTACATTTCAACACAGTAAACAACAACATCCTCGACTCATCCAATGACGACAGAATCAATAATTAGTATATTCAAGTAAGTAACTAAAACACATCGCAGCAGTAGCCGATGCCAGAGCAAAGATGGCCAGAGCCCAGAGAAATAGAGAATGATTGTGCTACAGATACTTAACAGGGCCATCGGGAATTCCCGTTGTGAAAGCTAAAAATTCCTTCCGCCAACGCTAAAAATTACCACAAATTCCCGTGCGTTAGACGCATATGGCGTTGTTTGTTTGATAAAGACCACGGACAGACCGATTTGGATTACACAGTTTTGGCAATACAATACCACCTTCCGACAGAAGGACAGACAAGAACTCATCAGAAGATGAGATAGCAAACGTGAACTTTTTACGACGATATGGCACGTACGTACTTCAAAATACTAAAAAAGAGAACCTACTTCATTTAACCAATTAGACGATAGCTAGCCGAGTACTGCGCATTCAGTCTTGAGTTTATGAATATGCTACAGTCCACCTTGCTGTTATAGAATATTTATGCCGTTGGAGTCGCGCGGTCCCTCTGCAGACG
>Ga0209780_1004101_pt1 | contig 11122 bp, 4 predicted proteins | sample WorMetexBAHAMAS2_FD_187384 | JGI IMG/M metagenome (GOLD analysis project Ga0209780, IMG submission 187384) | Marine gutless worms symbiont microbial communities from Max Planck institute for Marine Microbiology, Germany - Inanidrilus exumae... | ecosystem: Host-associated > Annelida > Digestive...
AGCCTGCCTTGACCGCCAACTCGAACTTTGGGGGTCAACTGACCCCCTGACCCCGCGTCCCTGGTTACAGACCTGTGCCAGTGTCACATGTTGCAGTATTGGTTGCTGGGCGTACGACGGAACCAACGTGAATCTGCAGGTCGAAGATTCTGATGGTTGCGACGGTCTGGATCTTGCCGACTACAACAGCGCCTGTCCACTGGCGGTGGAAAGTCACACGGCGGGGATTGTCAACCATACTTACCCGTGCTGCCCAGAACACTATCCAAGCATGGATATCACCGTCGCCTACAAGAGACGCCAGTAAATTACTCTGCAGTAGTCTGAAAACGCCGTACGCACGATTTAAACTGCTAAGCTGCGTTCACACCGAATGCGCGCGCGTCGTCACACCATATGTTAATACAATACCACAACGTGCCGCGCGAACGAAGAGCTAGTGGACATCGCCAATCATGCATGCGGTCAAACTGCGTCTGACGAGACAAATGACCTGTGATCGAAAAAGTTTAAACTAGAAAAAGTCAGTACTCAAAAGAGTGAAAAACCGCGCCGACACTGTTTTTGTGCCTCGTGACCTTGACCTTTGACCTTTTGACCCCCAAATTAATGGATTTCCACGACTCATGGTGGAACATTTTATGTTAAGTCTGGTGGTTCTAGCTGCATCGGTTTTGAGATATCGTGCGGAAAAATGACAGACAGACACACGGACAAACACCGGTAAAAACCCTACCCTCGTCTGCCGGCGGCATGGGTAATAAAAGTTATTAAATGAAAAGTTTTTGCAGTTAACAATCGCCCATCACTGACGTAAGTAGTAAACAAGGCTATCAGTGTAGCGGCGGCAATCGAATTGCACATGCTGTTATTGTCAGCTAATTTGTTGAACTATATTTTGCATAAGTTTATACCACATGCAGTGCGTTGCGCGTTCCGGTGTGAGCGCGGCTTTAGGGTTAGCGTTGCTAGTGCAAAGTATTTCGACTCCTGTTTTCGTATAGATAGATCGCAGTTCAGTCTTGTACCGGATACATTCTGCATGCACATTTGAGTTATACTGTTTGTCAGCTGTTTTTCTATAGTATAGCTCTAACATTTATACATAGTGTACGTGCCACTGTAGGCTATAGACCTACGTTATTAATGTCAAAAGCTTCACAGTTTAAAACAGCTTGTAATGACGATAGCGGCGACATGGCACGCCTAAAATAGACATGATTTGATTGAATTGTTTAAGATTTTCAAGGGACTATCTTGTGTTAGGATTGATAAACTGCTTATGTTGAATAAAAACACGAAAAGTACTGAGGATCATTGTTTGAAACTTAGAAAAACTCGGGGCACCATGGATATCACTAGACATTTTTTTCAAATAGAGTGGTCAGTAGATGGAACCTGGTGGATCAGCGGACAGTCGATGCGCTTATAGCCTAAATGTATTCACGATTCAAGAACAGTTTTCTCTAGGATCGGAGACAACTTCTTCATGAACTAGCCTGTCCGCTCAGCCCTAAGACTCGGGGGGGGGGTGGTCCCGCCGAGAGGCCGCACATGGTAAATCACAAAATAATCACATCGACAGTCCTTCTCAGTTCTCGCTGTTCAATATTCGCAGATTAAAAATAATATTGTTATACCAATCGTTGTACATTTAAATATGTATAACCTTCCAGTAGTAATGTCACGCTGTGTCAACTTAGTTTTTAGTTAGTTTTTGTTTTAGCCTGCTATATCAGTTCATATTGCGTACGTTTTATGCTTCGTGTATTATATTTCACTTGTATCTTTTTCCTATTTTTCGCTGTAACAGTGTGCGAACGTCATACGGTAATTGAAATAAAAAGGCTACTAACTTACTTTTCTTTTTACGAGAAATCAGTCAGAACTAGAAGATGTAGGATTTCGACGCCCCAGCGTCGACATGGATGGCTTCGCCACTTCAACGCCCTGATGTGACCTCCATTACAGGGTTCGCGGAGCCACGGGGTGCAGGGGGTCAGTTGACCCCCCCACTGTTTCAGGTGCAGGGTCCACATATGGATGTGGACCCCCCACTTTTTGTGAGGATCAGTTGGTGCATGAATGCTGCTGACAGCACGTTAAGTTGTCAGACCAGTGGATTATGTGATAGAAAATGCTATTAAAACTTGCTGGGACGTATTCGCCATTGCTGTACAACTCGCGACAGCAAATAGACCTCAAGTTTGCTTCCGTCATCTCGTTATCAACTTACCTGTAACCTGTAATAGCAAATCATTTACTTATTTTATAAAAACACTGCTCCTAGTGCTCGGACATCACTGAGTCTGAAATGCAGATGCGTGACGTGAATGAAGACATCGACACTACAACTGTACAAGAAACTCAAATTATATATAATATAAATTATTTTCATTTATAAATTGATAAAACACAAACATGGTAATTGCCAAGCAATAATTGCTATAACAAGAACATATTATCAAACTACAAGTTATCAAAATAAGTTAGGCTGAAAAGCAATCGTGAATAGGCCTATATACAGCTATACTATGATAGTCATGGTGAAGTCGCCGACTTAAGTCACGAAAACTTCAAATCCAGTCCAGTCATGAGGTGGTGATTTAGTCGACTTTCAAGTCGTTTGATGCCAAGGCAAGTCGTGAACGCAAACCCAAGTGACTCCCAGGTCTATCCCCACTGTCAGTGTATGATTAAACATTTAAGTGATTTACTGAGTCTGCAATACAAGGAGAATAAGGGCAAATTTTCCGCTTCCAATGGACGTCTAAAAGCAAAAAGCTTTTCAGCTTCAAGGGGACTTCGCCCCTGACCCTCTGACCAGGGGCTGTGCCCCTGGACCCCGCTGGGGGTTCCGCCCCCAGACCCCCGTTATAGGCTCGCGCTCCCGCGCTCGCCATGAACACCCTCTCTTTGACCCCCCACTTTTCTTTACCTCCCGCGGCCTCTGACCTCCAACTTCAACCTCTGACCCCTAGAATCTATAGTTAAACAGGTAATCAGTAGGGGCTAATAAATATTCCATTAAGTTTATCAAAATCGTACAAGCCATTCATGAGATATCGTGGTAACAAGATCTGTCTGGACGAACGAACGAACGAACGGATGGACGGACAACGTGACAGCCCGAAAACATAATGCCTTTGTCGACATTGTCATCGTCTAAGCAGCACATCATGCAACTGGTATCGAATTATCACGCTCTAGCCGACAGCAGATCGCCACAAACTGGACTTTCTCTCCCCTCAGTCCTGCACGCTGTCTTTATCCAGCCGCGGGCTCAGGGCCGGGTTTTGGGACCCTGTTCGAAAAATATGTGGGGCCCTTAATTGCCTGCCTTAATACCGATGCTCAGTTGCTTGACTGCCTTTTTTCGCACACAAAGATGTCGTCATCAACATGAAGCATACCCGTGCTATCGCAAGCCGGTAAAACCCTGATATATTTTGAGACCAGCCTTTCTGCAGTTTTCTGAAACCCAGGACACTGTGGAAATCTGGCAGGATAGGGTGAGTTGACTAGGGCTAGGATTAGGGGATGGGGTCAACCGTCAGCGTGTATTAGGGTTCAGGTGAGGGTCAGAATTCGTTAGAGTTAGGGACAGGGTCAGGAAAGGGCCCAGTGTGGGGCCCCTTTGTGTGGGGCCAGTGATATTTTACATCCCCTAAAACCCACAACACCGCCAGTTTTGGGACCACCCTCCAACTGTCAGTGCTCCACGACCCCATACAAAGGGAGAGGACACCAAGGGTTGGTTCACACTTCCATGTTCGAAATCCTGAAAAATAGCCTGGTGGGGCCCCTGTTCGGCCGAACATGCCTAAATCCGTCTCTGCGCAGCTGGGCTGCCTTCTGCTCAACGAAACGACAGCGAGTGACCTCGAGTCTGCAGTATACACATGCGGAGAGTATGAGAAACGAGAGGAATTAAAGCATCGGTGACTCTGAACTTACTATTTTTTCTGTTTTTTTCTCGCGAAAGCATGTCGATCGTCCATGCAGGTGTTGTCAACTTAGTTCGATCGACCAGTTTACAACACGCGTAGGCGTGACGCACGTCGCGTCACGCGGGTTCGTCTGCGGCAGCTGAGACTTTCCTAGACTATCGTTGTCACCAGATGTAGTTAGAAATTAGCCTACCAAGATATTTGTTGGACGTGAACAGTGGCGCGGAACATCACATATGAGCTCTTATCTTACTGGCCCGCCTACACATAGTATAGGGGGCGGGGGGCAGACTATAACGGTCTTTGGCGTCTGTCGTCGTCTGTAACACTCGTATATGCAACTTAACTCACCAGGGGGCAGCACGCGACGGCGGGCGCTAGTAGACTGTTACGTCTGGTTAGGGCGACAGCTTGTTTATATTGATTAAGATGATATAATTAGTCAATGCTCCATTGTTGTCTTGTTTACTTAAACCACTGCGACAGAAGAACATGCTATAGAACTAGAAGAAGCCAGCACTCAACAGAATACCGTGACCCACGCTGGCAATGTTTTTTGCCGCTAGCTGACTGCAAAGAAACTCCACTCACGTCACGTGGTTAATGTCTCACGGCAGCAGCATCCGTTGCCGGGAAGTGACGCAGGGAAAACCTAAAATCGAGCGCCGTAGGCAAATTGCAAGATTCGAGCGCCCGAGAAATCACGTACCCTGCAGCGGGCGGTAAGCATAATGGATCGAGCGCGTTGTAGGCGCGAGAATCGAGCGCCGTAAGCGCGAGGTGTGACCAAGCGCCATAGGCGCGTGAATGGAGCGCTAAGTAGCCTAAGCTATAAACAAAATATAGGCCTATATACGAATAGCATCATTGGCAAGAAACAAGATACGACTCATATAATCATAATTAGCGCGACCAACTTGTCTTCCGGCTATAGGCCTAGCACCAGTGGCGTAATTTGGTCTGAAAAGTAAAGGGACACGCGAGGTGTACTTATGGGGGGGGGGTCCGTCCTTCACTCCAACGAATGGGGGTCCGGACCTCTCCGTCCCCCTGAAATTACGCCTATGCCTTGCACGACGTGTTCTTGGTCTGAAAAGTAAGTATGTCAGTCGTCCTTACTGCCTGCCCACCTGCGCGGGAGGTCTTACCTCTGGAGCGAATCCACACCCCCATAATTATACCTTCATATTAAAAACCAGCTGAATCAGTTTGTCACGTTTCGTCATAAATACATCAACGCTACACACAGAGATAAACACAACCATAGGATAAGCTAAACCGATACTGCGGTCGGCTAAAAGTGACCTCCGTCGTCCGTTAGTAGTGTCAGACCTTCAGTTTGAGAACCATATCTTCGGAAAAGTTAAGACGGCAAACAGAATACTCGGACTGATCGAGCGCTGCTTCAAGAATCTCGACATCCAAAGTTTCCTGCTACTATACAAAGCTCTGGTTCGCAGTCACCTGGAGTATGCCCAGACGGTATGGAGTCCATACAAGGTCAAGTCAGTCGAGGCGCTGGAAGGTGTCCAAAGACGTGCGACAAAGATCCTACCTGGCTTTCACAACTTGACATATAAAAAACGATTGCAGCGGCTCAAGTTACCTACCCTGGTGTACAGGAGAGCTCGTGGCGACATAATCGAGGTTTAAGATACTCCATGGATACTACGACCCAGAAGCAGCTCCATGCCTACAACAGTGCATCTATCCGAGTACCAGAGGGCACACCTTGAAGTTATACCAACTACAGTCACATCTGAATTGCAGAAAGTGCTCATTCACTGTGAGAGTAGCCGGACGATAGAATAAGCTGCCGGATGATGTTGTCAACGCACCAAGTACACCGTCATTCGAGAATCGTCTTGATAAACATTGGGCATGCCAGGAGTTTCTGTACGACTTCAAGGCTCAACTACCGTGAAGCTGGTACTCTCTGCACCACACCTACAGTCAAGATCTGGATATTATAGGCCTGGAGGCCTTTGTCCAGTAACCTTCCTGTGTTCCTGTGTGTTGAATATTTAGCATAAATGGAACTGTGAATAATTCTTTCGAGATCGAGTACCACCTGTGAGCTTGGCGTGAGCGATAATATAAACTGACGCGTATTGTTAATAATTAGTTGCGAACTTGTAATTTGGTATGTTACTATTATTTTTTATTTTGTTACGAACTTGTCATTTATTTTCGTTTTGCTGTTTTAACAGCGAGCTGTACTGTAAGAGCAAAGGTTGATGCAACTACTAACATACATTATGTAGTAATGCCAACGGTACGACGCGATACGGTATATTTACATGCGCTCGAAAGCTGACGAGACGGCCAGCTTAATCTAGCACACGGCATTAGAAACGGAAAAACTAAATACAAAAGCCGAGTAGCTCAGAAGAAACGGCCAGAGCAATTGTCCGTGAAGGCGGTGTTGCCTAAAAGCTTGCTCGTCCCGGACCGGTGTTACCTAGATATGATCTCGGCCGCGGTCATGCTGTTTAACGCCATCAACGCCTTTAACACCCGCAAGCCACATCAAAGGAGCATATTTTGGTCTTGATCTTGGTTTTGTAATCTTGGTATTGGTCTTGGTCGGGTTAACTTTAGTATTTGAACATTATCAAAACACCATTTTATGAAATGAAATCATAATCGGCATCGGTGATTTCGATTTTGTTTACTTTTAAACTTTCCTTATAATATACATTAAATCATTAAGCTGATACCCATCATTTCTAGTATGTAGGTCAGACACACCTACACTACAGCTCTGGCTCACGTGACCTAAGTAGTGCCAATACCGAATCAATATGTGTTTGCAGCCATTATCCATCCAGGGCAAGCTATGTTTGCTGGCATCCCTAGTGAACTGGAGAGGATTATATTGGAGTTTACTGCCATTTCTGATGACACGTAGCACATTCAGGTTAATGAGATTATGGTAAGAGTACCCATTATCAGTGTTACTAGAGATGCATCGATAATCGGCTGAAAATCGGTATTGGCTTATTATTGGCCGTTTTGCCGATAATTGGTATCGTCTGATTAGTACGTTGGTATCGGCCGATCGTCGTTTACACAAATGTCCAAAAATATAGGGCAGGAGTTAGTGCAGACCATACGTTCACCAGGCTACATAAGACACTGTTGATGACTGCAGGCTGTCAGAGTTGCTTGTAACTCTATTCCGGGGTGAAATTTATATATGACATATGCCACATAGGCCTACATGTTTTTCTGCATTGTGCAGTCCTTCAAGTAAGTAAGAGTCCTCGGATAACAATCAGAGCCTAAATAAATAACTGAAATAAGACAGCAAAATAATTTTTTTGTAGTAATCGGTAATCGGCTGATAATCGGCCAATTGTTAGGCGCCGCGGCCAGTGCCTTATCGGTGCATCTCTAGATGTTGTCTATACTGTCTTTATACCATTGGTATCTTGAGAGTTGATTATGTTTTTAGCCAATGTTTGTTTCAGTGTAAAAGAATAGTCGGTCATGGACAGACGTCCGTCAAGATTCAGCAGCAGAGAGCGAGATGACTACAGTGACAGGCGCAACTCTCGACAGCGTACTTTTGGCCGAGACAGATCACCCGGTCGTGGGAGATCACCAGGTAGAGGCCGGTCACCTGGGAGGGGAAGGTCGCCACCTGGTCGAGGACGATCGCCTGGTCGTGACCGATCGCCACTTCGCAGTAGATCGCCGTTCCGTGGTGGTGGAGGGTATGACATACTGTTTGTCTGTTGTTGGTTTTGTTGTTTGCATAAAATGCCTATCATTGTGGACATGACGGGTGTCACTGTCAACACACACCAATAGCAGAAGGCTCATGACCAAGATTAAGAGACCGCAGTGCTTCAGACCAAGACTGCAGTTTTTTGTATCTAGGCAGCCTTAAGACCCTGTTGTTGGTCGCAAGACCAAGGTTTTGAGACTATTCACACACACTGACACGCACACCATCAGCTGACTCCTGAGGATATGAATGCCGCACCTTTACGCTACTTGTCTGATGCCAGTACAGTATCCATTCCGAAATGCCAGTAGCAAAGACCACAGCACTGAAGAGTGTTACAACACAGATATTGTTTAAAGTGACTGTTCTGGCCATCAATGTCTTGAGACAAAGACCAAGATCTCAAGACAACATCGTGTAGAATGTCATAAGATAGGATGTGATATACGTGAGATATTTATTTAAATGCAGCCATCCAGGCACATAGCAGTGTCATGAAAGTTACTCCTGTGAAAAACGTGAACATGAAATTTACAAGATGACACATTGAAACTATTTTGAAAATGCAATGTGATATGAATTCATCCATAAGTAGTCATTTTGGCACTTGGCAATTGATATGAATAATCATAATTTTGGATATTTTGGCTGTAAAAGTTTAAACGTTGGGACACGTGGACATGGTAGTGTGCATTTTTTGGTCGGCTCCTCTGAGTCGACCTAATAATATATGGGTAGAAAAATGTCCGTTCGTCCGTCCGTCCACAAAAAGTTTCTTTGATTTCAATGAAATTTGGTATGTAGGTAGAGGTTGATGAGTGATGCATGACGGTATGCAGTATGACCCGATCCAAGGTCAAGGTCACGAGCCCTTGAAAGTCGAAAAATCTGCCATTTTCAAAGGCTATCTCCCCCAACTATGATAGGGGCAGGCAAATGACCACAGATTCTTAAATTAGGGACGATACCTACAGCTTATCGGGGCTGAATTTTTGAATTTTGTCCCAGTTTCTGTGTCACGTGACTTTGAAGTTGGCAGTAAGTAGGAGTCGACCTTCAGTCCCATATGGGGCTAATTTATGTTTTATATGATGAGACACAGTCTTCCAGCCATGTGAGAAGACCACCACGGTACTCAATTGTCATTGTAGGAAACTAGCTTACGACACCCCAGTTGCAGACGTCGCATTTTGATCCTTTCTGTACGTGCATTGAATTTCCATTATGGCTGAAATGTAACTTTAAATCGGTTGATGAAAGTCATGGTATGTATGTCGTGTGTGCCTTGCCACTGTGTTGCAGTCGGAATGACTTTGGTGGTTCCCGTCGACCACACCAAGATTCACAACGTACTAGTTCATATGGAGATGTTCCGCCGTTTCCAGATGACCCTCTCAGGTTCATTTCTGCACGGCACTATGGATTAGTAGGCTCTGATCGCTGCTAGCAAGTATAACCACAACAGACCCAAAACAGAGTTGTATACGACTACAGCGGAGCTGTGGTGGGTCAGGATTAGGTTTAGGGTTAGCGCTAACCCTAACCAACAATAGGTCCATTGTAGACTAATCCAACTCCGTTTTGGTCCGTTGTTGTCGCGTTCGAGTCCATTGCAATTTGCAGTTCATTGCAGTTACTAATCATACAGATGTGTATGGGCTGAGTGACAGCTTAGCATGCTGCTCAGTTTTGGGGAATCAGCTTTAATTGTCGCACTCATTTATGGTGCTGTTTAAAAAAGCAGTTGACGTGTACACAGCTTAATGTTTCTGCAGTAGAGTTACACGTTACCGCCAACATCTGTTCAACGATTTCTTGTCCCAGATTTTCACGAGAGTTTGTCGGTAACTTCGTGAGTAACCCGGGCCGTAGAGAAGCCAGCATGCCCGCACAATGCTTGCCTTTTCGGTGTGCTGTTTGTAGACGAGAGCCCAGGTTCGGAGACAGGCGAGGAATGATGCCAGCACCGCCTGCTGATCTTGGACCGAAGTTTTCCGGACCGGCGTCAGAATCTGGCTCCTCACCTGTGCAATGTCATCTGATTGTTGTGGATATTGACGGCCGACAGAGGTAACTCTCGTGGCTCTTTATTCTCGGACTTAATAACGCTGCGGAAGATAGCTGATTGCTAATTAGCAGTGACAGATGATTAATCGATACTTCGGAAATCAGTAACCAGTTTATTGTTGAGGATATGGCTGCATTAATGGGATGGGGCAGTTTTGAGAAGCCCGCTTGTGTGAAGTGAAAAAATTTTGATGTGTTATTTGGAATCATAGCTTGTTATGCTGAGTTTAATGTTTCTTTTCTGCACAAATATGGATATATCAGAGACGATAATGAGTTGTGACATCGTTTGCTACTGTTGTAGGGCATATGCGGAAAATATCCGTATGCGCTTGTCATCAAATGGAATGGTGGCGGAGCTGATGCCGGTGCGAGGTGGTGGCATGGACATGAATGCCGTGTTGTCGTCAGCGGTGCAGGATGCGGTCCGGCAGCGGGCTCTGTTTGCGTGCATCATCAATGAACAGAATGAGATGCATCGATCGATAACAGTCAACATTCTTCACGGTCAGCTACAAGGTCGGTCACTGTGGTGTGTGATTCGTGGATTACTGCTGCCAACGAGGTTATGCTTTTGCCTCCATTGGTTTGTTTACTGGCTTGCTTGCTCGATTGATTTATTATCAACACATTCCAATAGGCAAGGTGTGGATATATTGTTTACTGTTTGTCTTTTTGTGTGTGTTTGTTTGTTTGTACGGTTACGGTACCGATTTCTTTGGCGAGGATAAAGCTAGCGGCATCAAATTTTGCACGGTGGTTCATCATCATTTTGGGCAGGGAATCTCACATTTTTGGGGAACATTTCTCCCCCAGAACAATAAAATTGAGTGTGCAATTCATATGGGGCTTGATTATATGCGTGGCCCATGCGCTTGCCGATTCGTTTAGCATGCATGGGATCGTCATGTGTGGATAAATGTTCGTCCCTAAAGACGGACGTACTTGTTGATTGATTGGTTGATGTTTGTTTGTTTCTTAGCAGAATTGCTCTAAAAATTTCTCCCTCGTCCATTTTAATGGCATTTTTTCAGGTGACTTCGGCCATTTACTCCTGAGTTTTTTAAGCTCCCCTTGGTCCTGAAGAGAACCTTTGAAAATAACTGGCCCTGCTCTTTATGGGCCAGACACCCTTCAGTTGGGGTCCGGCTTTACCCATGGAGTGGGACATCTCACCAGCAGTGAAGGCCTACATCCACAGAATTGTCAAAAAGCTTACGTCCATCTAATCAACAATTGAAAGGAAATTTTCCGCTCTCACTACACCACGGTCGGCCATCTCAGCCATGCTGAGTTTTGGCAATCGTTCCAGTATGCAGTACTGGTTTATCAAAATGTACTAAATTTTGTTTTTTAAAAGTCAACTTATATG
>Ga0209780_1004102_pt1 | contig 11122 bp, 6 predicted proteins | sample WorMetexBAHAMAS2_FD_187384 | JGI IMG/M metagenome (GOLD analysis project Ga0209780, IMG submission 187384) | Marine gutless worms symbiont microbial communities from Max Planck institute for Marine Microbiology, Germany - Inanidrilus exumae... | ecosystem: Host-associated > Annelida > Digestive...
GATATATGGATCGTATTATTACTGTTGATGATCTGATCTCCAAATCTACTCACGACCTTCTTAACAAGATGTGCATTCCGTCGCATTGTTTGCATCATCTCTTGCCTGACCATCGTGTGTCTGATAATTTGCGGCTACGTGGTCATGGGTTTCAACTCCCAACACATAGTACTGTCTTGCACAGGAACTCATTTGTAACTCGTTCATTGTTACTGTATGTCAGAATTTTGATGTGCGTTTGTCTCATCTTTTTCAATAAAAGGTTGTTCAAAGGTTGTTCAAAATATTTTCATAAAGAGGCGGTTTACAGTAAATTCGAAAGACCGCCTGTCGCGTGAGAGCAGCGGGCATGCTTCCGTTCCATATAACAGAATGGGTAAGCATTTAGCTTGTAGCAAGGCTCGTACACATTCTTCAGAGGCACCACGTCCAACTTTGCCACAGACCGCATTGAATGCCCGAAAAAAACTGAGATTTGGCATTGCAGAAGGCACATTTTAGAGTGCGTCCACTCACAATGTAAATACCCAAATATCTACAGCTATTAACCCACTTCAAAGTACCACCAAACTTTGAACTCAGCACTACACAGTCTGCATTAAACCTGGGTCCAAACCGAATACTGACTGATGTACAGTGAGCGGTGACATAAGACTATCTACCACTGAACCAGTAGTGTCAATGTCAAAGCCAAGAAGGAAACTGGCTGTACCAAATAGTGGGTAAATTACTATTCTCCCAAATAAGAATAATTGTAGCTACTACTCGGCCAAATATGAATGGAATACGAACAGTTGTTGTCATTTCAGCATTATATATTCGTTCCAGTTTACTAACATTACTATCACAGACAACTCAAGTCCGCACTAAGTTTAAGTTCTCTTTAAGAAAAGTTAAGCATTCAAGATTTTCAGCCAGCAGACATGTTCATTAGTCTTCTGAGCTACTCGGTTTTTGTATTTAGTTTTTCCTTTTCTGTGCCATCATTGGACTCCCAACAGAAAATGAACTACTTCCTATCTGCTGGCTCTCTGATGTAAGAATGCAGGCCCTTACAAGAAGATCAGCTATCGCAGACTGATCACCCTCAATGGTACGGACAACATGAAAGAGTTCAAGTTGACACCAAAAAGGCATATAAACTGGCATATTATGGGTCACCATTCTCCCACTGTTTAGAACAATCATTATCGTGTATCAGAACAGCAAAGTTATGCCAAGAGTGCCAGGATTTCTGTCAGTCATAATGTGTTGCAACAATGGCGCCTTAAACGTGTATCTACACTACCGTGTGAAATATCTGGCACCACTGTGACTCACAGTGGCCAGTGTTTTGCACGTCCTTCCTTCCATCCTTCTTACACATGGAAGAAAGCAACCTCTCGAGAAAATTGGCGTTCAGCTGTGGACATGGCGACTGACTGATTGATTGAGATAGTTTTACACCCATCTCGACACAGAATAGGTCATTTTGGAGATGTTCTTCCAGCCAATCTCTTGGCTTGGTACTGAAGAAACTAAACTAAACACAACAAAAGCAAGTAGCACAGGAATAAAATGATCCAAGCTAACACAAGAAAACACAAAATAGTAAGCCTAAACAAATGCACAAAAGATATGTAAACTTAGACCAACATGCAAATTTAAGAACGGCTCAAATGCATGCACGTATCACTGTGCACAACTGTCGTACCCATTGTAGCACAGAACAGTTCTGATTATTTTCCGTCCTAACCTCCAGGCAGTCACCATCACTCAGATGCTGTCTGTTGGAGGGGAGGGGTGTGGATATGGTGACATCACAATGAGACCGCGTATAATACAACGAGAACAGTACTAAGTAGTAGCACGTACCATCCAATGTAGCACTGGCAAAGGCTTTCATGTGACGTCGCCTGCTTGACTAACAGTGACACCTGGGTGGGAACATCAACTGGGTCACCGCTGCCGAAATCACGACCTATTTATACCACACTGCAGTATACCACATTGCACACACACATACACACACACGTTTTGGTGCTGGTCGCGGGTTCAAATCCCAGCCAATCCGCTTTCACGTAACTCAGCCTTGCATCCCTCCTACGCGGTCGCGAAATCGAGTACCTGCTTCGGCTGGGGGTCAAGGCGGGATTCACACCTCTGCCGGGTGGCAGATAACACTGTGTGATCCCATATAGCATGTGAGTTTACTGTAGCGGTGAAAAGCTAAGCTCATGCTAACTGCTATACACTGTTTACTTACTTTATTTACACACACAACTCACAAACACTGGCTGAATGGTCATTCTGCAGGTGAACCAGGGCTCAGTGACTGCCTCCGTGATCCTGATGGAAAATTGAAGCACATTTCTGTGTAGCCGGGCATCCAATCAGTGGAAACACTCACTGAATTTTATCCTAACTTTATCTGCAAGCTGACGACCAAGGAAAAGAACACTGCTCCCTCAAAGTTGGTTTTCTGACACCATCACCAGCCAAACGCTATACACACGCCAGTGTCAGACTGCTAGGATACTAGCAGTACTGTACAGCTCAACATAATCACAAATTATTACTCTACAACCGGCATACAATTCACTGAACATACAGACTTATTTAGCACACTGTAGGTGGGCGAGTAATGCGATCAACATGTCTGTCTGTTTGTCTGTTTGTCCACTTGCATATCTCAGAAACCACACGTTAAAATTCCGCCAAATTTTCTGTAAGTGTTACTGTGGCGATGGCTCAGTCCTCTTCTGATATCGGTGCAATGTACTTCCAGTTTTGTGGATGTCTTCATGCTTTCACATAATGGCATCAATGGGCCAAAATCAAGCACGACAATGTTTCGTCGAGTTCGCCAGGCGGCTGTATCTGAGGCAAAGTGTGATAACCACGACTGCCTTGTGTGTATTCGCAGGTCGAGATGGTGTAGTGAGTGGTAAAATGTCTGACATCTGTGTGTGAGACGTCAGGATTGAACACCACTGCAGGCAGTTGTGTTCATCAAGACAGCCACTGTGCTGCACACCCTAGGTCAACTCAGCCTTCTACCCTCTGTGGGATGGTCAAATGAGTATCATCTTTCAGGCTGAGTAAAAATAACAGTAAATGAGTGAGTTAGTGAGTAAGTTAAAGTTTCAGGTCCCACCCGACACAAAATATTTCATTTTGGAGACGTTCTTCCCAGCCAATCTCTGGGCTTAGTACTGAAAAACTAAAAAAAAAACAGAACAAAGCAAATATGCATCCATAACAAAATATACTACAACATAAAATAAACCCAAAAAAACTAAAGCCAGGTTTAGTTGCCTCTTACAACCTCCGGCCTGGAAACGGAGAGTTTCATCGCCTCATAAATTTGTCACTTACTTACTTACTTAGACACTTACCCACTTACTTACAGCCCCAAAACCTACATGGGGCTAATAACAGAAAAACGCAATGGTAAGTGTGGACGGTAGCAGCAGAAAAGTGAATTCACAGCCCAAGTCGGTTGGCTTAATCTGAGGGGCGGCGGCCGCCTTGCATTAAAAGGAAAAGGAAAGGAAAAGTATTTATATAGCGCCATTTATAAACTACGGTATGTATATCTCAAAGCCTCAGGCATGGATCATAGTTTTACCTGCAAAATACACCATGCCTGCCTTTCCTTCGTAAGCGTTCACCAGACGGCGCCACCCTAACTGAGGCAGTAGACATCCAATTGCAGCTTACTACTCATCTATCAACCCAAAAGGGATGAAAGGCTGAGTTGGCGTGGTTAGTTGATCTATAGTAGACGGTTTACCCACGTAAGTGGTCACCCGTCAGCTACAGGTCGAGCGCAGGACAGGGAAAGTTCGCCGGCCAAAGACCGACGTTCTATCACTGTGTCACGCAACCAATGTTGAGTCTGCAATGATGATTTGAATCAAGTGTAGTGTCTCAGTGGCTATGGCCATGACGTCAGCTCCATCAATACTGTTATTATTGTTGCTATTATGATGTCTTTTTCAAATGATAGAAACCTGTCAGCTTGTCACGAACTCGGTTGATGATGGTCACGGCTTTCTTGTTCAGTTCTTCTGGCTCACTTCTGGCATCTACAATCAGTTTCAACATCTGTAATACGTTTACATACAGCAGCAGCAGCATGCAACAACAACAACAACAATTACTGATTACTATTATCGCTTCCAGTTTCTCACGAGACTAGTTCCCAGTGGTTACTCTGGGTTGGGCCGAGCCTAACAAAAGTAAATCTTCAGCAGGACTTGTGGAGCAGGTAGTTGCAGGCCGGATGTCCTTCCAGTGGCCGAAGCAACAGCATCAAGGCATCGAAGGAAACACCTCTGAAACAGTACAAGAAACTGTAACACGTGAGCCACAAAAACGCGCCACTATTTTTCACTATAACTCCCGTATTTCTTGGTGGATTTTTTATACATTTTGTACCAATGGAAACAGAAAAGAATACTCTACAACGCGGTTATTTAACGGACTGATGACGTCAAAATTGCATCACACTGCAATGTTCACTCCATTGAGTTGTTACATTGTGGGTAATAATAATACAACGAAATGAAACATGGGATTATGTTGAGTTCTGAAGATCAAATTTTGATCAAAACCTGCGAGAATCTAAAATACCCAAACAAAAAGTGAAAAGACAAACACAGGATGACTTTCTGCAAACGTTGCGCACAATCAGTTCGATCAAACGCACTGCAGGAAGTCGTCGGCCACAGTCATCATGAACTGCAGACACCACTGCCACAATTGAAGACCTAGTTAAGGTGAATTGTATATCAAAAATTAATTGGCCAATTTTCATGCTTGTTTCCATCAGTACATAAAGTGTAAAAATCCACCAAGAAATACCCGAGTTATAGTGAACAATAAAAGTGGCATTTGTTATGGCTCACAGTATATATTTTGCACACTGTTCTGTCCATGACGGTTAGATGACAGAAAGAGCATCCACTTCACGAAAAGGTTTAATAGTAGTTTGCCTTAAAGGTTCCTTTAGAGACGTAAGGACTTGACTCGTGGTGCTTACAAATTGGCCAATTAATTTGATGAGAGGCAACATCACCGATGCACATGAATCACTCAAGTTTCATTTAAACTGTTTAAACATTAAACGATTTGCGCATCACTACTGCCTGTGTGTGCTATTTGAGGGATGTGCTGTGATTGGTTGATGCATCACGGTGATGCATCACGCAGTCCTTTGCAGTGGAGATGAGAATTTTGCTGTGTTTTGGAAATTTCATAGTTGTACGTCACTGATTTCTCATAAATAATAATAATAATAATAATATACACATTTGTATAGCGCCATATGGTCGTAACTTCAGAGGCGCTAAACATTAAACGAACTACAAACGAAATACAAATTTCGATACTCCTAACGAACTACACCTGTGTATTGCCTCGGCCAACAGCTTTCTGCAGGTGTATTGTGCAACTATAAGCATTCAGCTGTTATTACACAGCTCACTACTACAATGCTTCCCTATTGGACCGACTCCTATCAAAAGTGCCCCATCCCGTGGAGGAATCTGAACCCCATCTAATACATGGTTCCGTGGGCCCACCCGAGTCAGCAACACAAACGGCATCTTGAGCCGTTTTTGCAGGGCTCACGAACGTGACCAACAGACAGAGAGATGTACAGACCAGCCATGCTACTCCATGTGGAGCAATAGGCTGCTACTGCAAGCTATCACCGCGATGCAGTCTAATAATAACAATCATTCAATACCATCCTACATGCTTTTACTCTGACGTTCCACATCTAAAACCACTGTTTTAGACCGGATGCTTGTGCATGATGCAACCACATTTACGCTGTACAAAAACATGTTTGCACAACTGAAATGCCAGTCTAATAATAGAATAAACTTATGAATGTCATCCTCTTTATTACTGGCCTGCCTACACATACTGTAGGGGGCCAGTATTGCTCTCTGGCGTCTGTCGTCGTCGTCTGTCGTCATCTCCAATATGCAACGTAACTCACAAGGGGCAGCATGCGACGGTGAGCCAGTAGTGTTACGTCCCGTTAGGGCGACAACTTGTTTCATACGTGACACATTTATCAGTTTTAGAACTTTACAAATTCTTAATAAAAGATTTGATATTTCATAGTTTTTACATATGAAAAACAGTTAATGCATGTAACAGATAAACTGCCACAAATATTTACAAAAATTTTAACATTATACAAAACGTTCACAAATGCGTTCATATCGTTTCAGCTCTCCATATTCTGCTAACAATAGCAAAGTGCGCAACATATTCCTATAAGTTAGATAGTGCTTTGACATTAGTTTAGTACAAAAAATATTCTTTTGTATTTTTACAGCAACTTACATCATACATATTCACATTGTGTGTGTGACTTAATGAGCAATGCACAGTACAGTCCATGGTGTGATAAATGCATTGACTGACCAGCTGCTGCAGCATCATGCAATGACCGATTGACACTTGACTGTCTCGAGTCAGTGCCAGTTGCCACATCTATGCACACAAATAACAGACAAGTAGCTCAGCTGTCGATGACGTACCCGTGTGACGCACTGCATCACTGCAATTGGCAAAATATTTAAACAGTCACGTGACCATAACCACGCCCCTTTTGTGGGTGATATGTCATCCTGTTGCTAAAATTGATATAGCCTATCTGTGTAAAAAATTTGATGACCATAGGTTCAGCCGTTCCAGTGATATGATTGAAGTCCCAAAATTTTTTTAATGGTAACATGACCTGACTACACCCCCATCAGGGACAGTTTGTCACCAGTAGGCTGCGACTTGCACATTCAACCTGTACATCAAATTTATAGTCTTTGCGATCGCCAATTACGAAGATGCATAAGGCAATGCAAAATGTGGAAATTACGGTGGTTTAAGGTGCTTAGGGGTCCCCAATGTCATCAGCAACATAACCATTCGATAGAGCGCATACGACTTCCTATTCAAATTTAATAGAAACTATAAGGATATCTTGTACCATTTTCGAGATATTATCGCTTATTTTTCAAACGTTAAAGGGGTCACGTGACAGTGACTACGCCCCTTTCAGGGACAGTTTGTCGTCCATAGGCTGGGACTTGCTATGACCACAATGCAAATAAAATTTGAAGTCTCTAGCTTAAGCTGTTCCAGAGATATCTTAGGGGGACTAAAAATTTAAAGTGGGTTATGTGCCGTGGCCACGCCAATTTAATGGACGGTTTATCATCTGTAGGCTGGGACTTGCTATCTTCGATCCACAATCCGACATACCAAATTTGAAGTCTCTACCATTACCTGCAATGAAGATGTGAAAGTCAATGTCAAATGTAAATTCTGAGCCACTCTTTGGGGGACTTAGGGGTAACGCACAGGGTTCATCTATGGTTCGATGGAAACCGCATTGTCGATTTCATATTAACGATAATTGAACTTTTTTCACTAGCTCTCACGGCTGAGGCACTATTAAGCGAAATCTGTCAAAATCAGTGTTTTTGAAGGGTGGGTCACTTTGAGTGCAAATTTTAGGTAGATGGGGATGTCGCCGCAATCCATCTATGGACCGTTAGATAGAGGAATGACGTAGCTACAACTTTGCCGCTGGAAGTTTTCACACAAAATTGCGTTTTGTGCCAACTTTTGGGGGACTTAGGGGTAACGTACACGGTTCATCTCTGGCTCGTTGTAAAGCGCATGTCGACTTCCTATTAGTGCTAATTGAACTTTTTTCATCAACTCTAATGGCTGAGGCGCTATGAGCGGATATTGGTCAAAATTGTTGTGTTTGAAAGGGGGTGGGTGGGTCACTTTGAGAACAAATTTCAGGGGGAATGGAGGTCGCCCACCAACGACTCATGGCGTCAGAATACTAGAGTCCCTGGGCTATAACTTGGCGTTGTTTGAGTCAAGTGTCAAAGAAATCTCCAATTGGAGGCAACTTCACTAAATTTAATCAGATCACAAAGTGATGACATCAGTCCACATGTTTTGCACTATTTGTTCTGACACATGTGACCGTATCAGCTGGATTAGTCACAAGTCGGTGTTCTATCAAAACGTCTAATAGTATCATCATGCAAACAATGCCACACGATAGCTAAGGGATTTTCCTTTTCTGGTGCTAAAGCCTTGGCGAAATTCCAATGCGGTCACCTCAATCACAATACCAAATACAGGTGAGGTATTTTAGTTTTACCGGTATCAACGCATTTAAGTCGAGATTGTGCTATATCAAGGACAACTGGACGGGCTTTTTCATGGACTAGTCCGCTGAGCCCTACGCCTTGCTGGTTGCATCATCTGCCGGTGAGGCTGCACCAGGTATATCACAAGGTATATCAAGATTGGTGACATTCGACCAATATCTCGCTATATCTGAAAAATGGTGCCAGATAGGGGCATAGTTACTATAGAAGACTATGAGGAACTCGTCTGGACTCTACAGAATGGTGCTATTTCCAGTGACCTTGACTGACCACTAAGTACCCTAAACCACTCATTTACCACATTTTGTATCACCTGTGATGTCTTTGTAATGAGTGGAGATACTTTTAATTTGGTAGGGAATGTTGATCCAAGCAAGTCATAGACCACAGATGACAAACCACCCCTGAAAGGGGCGTAGTCAGGTCACGTGACCCATTTATTTTTGGCGGCCCAATCATATCTCTGGACCGGCTAAAGCTAGAGTTGTCAAATTTTGTGTACAGGTAAGCGATGTCAAGTCCTAGTTATAAAGATGACAAGCCACCCATAGAAGGGTCGTGGTCAAACCATCAGGGTCATGTGAACCTTTATAAATTTTGGGAGCCAATAATATCGCTGGCATGGGTGAAGCTGTGACTTCAAATTTGGTTTGCAGATTGATACTGACAAGTATTAGCGTACCTAAAGGTACAGGACTCCTTAAAATTTTGAGAAATAACTGACAATATCTCGAAAACATTATAAGATAGAGACATAGTTACAATGGAAGACTAATACAACATCGTACGTGGCCTACCAACTGGCACCAATACCAATGACCTTGAGTGACGTTGATGGTCACTTTAGCGGTTTGAAGCCTTTGTAACTTCCATACCTCTGGAAATATAGCACACACTAACTCTGGTGTGTTCACACATGAACCAGAAAACGAATGTGGCGTGTAATTTCAAGTGCCACATCCAAACTGAAGTATTTCTCAAGGTAAGCGGCAGTCATGTACACATGAAAAGTCAAGTGACAATGACTTGGAAATGACACAAGGTAATGTCTTAGTTACTAGAGACCACTAATTGACCTACTAAAGCATACCACTTCCGATGACCTTGAGTGATGGTCGAGCACGGCGGGCCAGTCGTGTTCCTTCCCGTTAGGGCGACACCTTGTTTCAATCTGTTTGTTTTACTGTGTCAATTTGACAAACGGTCAAGTCTGATGCACAAAAGAAGCAAGAAATAGCAAAAAACTGTAGCATTTCTTGGAAAAGAAAATACAGCAAACACTAAGGAAGTTTGTAGACAAAAACTGCCATCAAAATATGCTGGACGGTCAGATTTCTGACGTGAAAAACCTGTCTGCTGATCGTGGACAGCTGGGTGAGACGTTCCTGTACCTCCGCTCTTTGACCGGTGGTCCTTCAGAGCTGACAGTGCCACATATACAGACAGCACATAATTAGGTAATTTTCAAATAAACGTACTTACTTACTTACTTACCGTACGACGGCCCTGCACCCACTGTTGCTAAGTCTCACAGCTAAATATAGCTGGTAAGTTCCGTGATAGTCAATGGTCACTCACCTGCTAATAAACTGTATACATGGTAATCACAATAAACATGGCATGATGGTCTCAACCAATAGAAGTTCTAGTTTCTTGCTACAGAGAAAAAAAATCTAAAGAGGCATTCATTGGACCTCATTAGCTATTTAGCAACAGTGAACGCATTAGTGGTGGGCAATTACGTGCTGATTTGTGACTGTCAGACACTAACAAATACTGCTGCTGCTACTGCTACTACTACTGTCCTACTTGCACGTGGGGCGCTCATCTCCCGCTCATAGGTCTTGAACACATAGGCGACTAGATCACTGTAAGTCTGTAACACAAGGTCAGTGCGATGCCAGACCTAGTTACCTTCCCAGGCACACAGTGTCACCTCACATTGACTGCTCTGTAAAAGGTGTAAACAATTTGCCCACAGTATGCCATGATGCCAGGAGTCAAACCTCTTGATCGCAAGTCTGACACCAACCTGTTGCACTACCACGCGTTATGGCTTACGGTGTATATTTTGCACACTGTTCTGTCATGACGGTTAGATGACAGAAAGGGCATCCACGTCACGAAAAGTTTAATAGTAGTTTGCCTTAAAAGTTCCTTTAGAGAAGTGAGGACTTGACTTGTGGTGCTTAGAAATTGGCCAATAAAAGAAAATTGGTAGTAAAATGTGGTCAAAAAAGTTTGATGAAAGGTCACATCACCCCTATACACGAATCACTCTCATGTTTCATTTAAAAGCCACCACTAGTAGAATTCAGAACGCCCATTATTAAATAAACTGCACACTTCTATATGACCCAAAATTGAAAGCTCTACAAGGCCCAGAAACTGACGTTAAGGTTGTGTCCACATCACCTATAATTCCGACAGCATTTGTGTGGTCAAGCAGTCAACAGTCACAGTCACAAGGTCACATAAAGGTCACATAAGAGCTCCGTTTTTCATGGTCGACCAGGCTTCAGTTGGTTCACCATACATGTACACTAGCAACATTTTTTGTGACACACCAAGAAATGCATTTTTACGACTGGAGGGGGGGTTTGATGTGACACCAGAGGCAATCAACTGTACCATAAAAACTGCATCCTTTCTTTCGGCGCGCTCTGTGGGACCATATTCATCGTATTTCTGTTCACAAAATACACTCCTAATGACCCACATTGACAATGAAAAACAAAAGTCAAGAAACAGGCGACAACTTCCAATCAAACAGCAATGTATGAACTTCAGTCTAGACAGAGGTATAAAGTATGTTGAAAGCTCTAAGTGATAATCTTTCTCAAGAAGGTTGACATGTTTATAATGATGTCTGTTTACCATCCATCAGTCGCCAGTTGAGCAGTGGGTCGTAAACAAAAGCTTCAAGG
>Ga0209780_1004103_pt1 | contig 11119 bp, 10 predicted proteins | sample WorMetexBAHAMAS2_FD_187384 | JGI IMG/M metagenome (GOLD analysis project Ga0209780, IMG submission 187384) | Marine gutless worms symbiont microbial communities from Max Planck institute for Marine Microbiology, Germany - Inanidrilus exumae... | ecosystem: Host-associated > Annelida > Digestive...
GGGATGGGGTGCAATTCTTCGATTTTTGAAGTCAAAAAGGCGAGTTTTGGTGCATTCTGGGACTGATAAAACTTACTTTTGATCGGCCTGGCGTCTCAGTTTTTTGGCCAGCAGCCGTCTAGGTGCGGGGCGTGGCCCCCTCGCTCCCCGAGGATCCGCCCCTGAGCATAGGCGTAAACTTCTATTAGGCTGGTAGGCTCGAGTCCCACTTTTTAAAGTCATAGGCTTTCAGGCTTTTGAGCCCCCACATTTTGTCACAGGAAACGCCTAGTATGAAGATGTCTCCCACACTTTCACAGTGCAATGAACAATATAATGACTCCAAATGACAATCATGCCAATCAGACCATCAGTTTCATTCGAATCGAGCAATATAAGATGCAAGCTTTGAGCAGAATTGTGTCTGAAGTTTTAGCAAATTACTGTCGGTTAGTAGCGCAACATTATTCCATATTTCTGTATTACTTACTTACCTGTCTCCTCGTACGTTCTCCACTCCTGTGATTTCCACCCTTGCACTATCCTTCCGTGTTTTCCACTCAGTTTCCACTCCTGCGTTTTCGGCGTCCCCTTACAAGAATCTATACATTTTCTGTCTAGAACCCGATCTTAAATAAAAAGGTTCGTCAATATAGATGTAGCCTTATATTGTAGCCAGGCGTCTAGCTGAATCCGAAACATGCTTCTAACAAATGAGCGGTTTCAAACACGAAATAATTCTGTCATTCTGTGTTCAAACGACAGAAATGCAACAATATTCTTTCAAAAAAAACACATTTAAACAGTTCACAGGATAACAAAAATGGATAAATTTGCGCCTCATTTGCCCTTCTTCTGCAAAGCTAAAATACTTTCAGCTTCAGCGGGCTTCGGCCCTAACCCTTTGACCCCCGCTGGGGGCTCCGCCCCCAGAAGACCCCGTTATAGGCTCCCGTTTCGCGGTAGCCATGAGCCCCCGATATTGCGAAGAAGTCTACTATGCTGCAAAGTTGAAGATATACTTGTTGCTTTATTTTAAGTAAAGTAAATAAAGTAAACAGTGTATCAACTTAGCTTTCACCGCTACGGGAAACTCACATGTCATATGAAATAACACAGTGTTACCTGACACCCGGCAGAGGTGAGAATTTTTATTGTTATTTTGTATGTATTCAGTTGAAATCTGGCTAAGCTGTTTGGCGTGTATTTCGTTGCTGTCGATGACGAATGATGCCTGTCGTTATGACAACGATGATAAGGTGCGGGAGGGAGGGAGATTCTCAACAGCGCCAAGTGGTATAGAAAGAGGATTACCGGTCATCTGTCAGTGATAAGTTGAGACGAGCGGAATACTGTAAGCTCTTGAACCGTGTGCCAACTTGGGTAACCTTTTGCTGCAGAGAACGTCAAAGTCAGCAGCAATGGACCATACAGTCAGACCGTTATGATGATTGGCACACCGCTGTTGATGGCCGGACTTTGACATTGCATACAGTGAATGATGGTTTGGCTTAAGCCCGGTCCATCCACTAGCAACAATGTCGAAGCAACGTTCGACATTGTAGCATTCGACAATGTTGCTTCGACATTGTTGCTGGTGTGGACCGGGCTTTAGTGGTAAAGTCGTCGGCTGCTCTACGTCGAGCGCGGTTAGTTACCGTTCACCGGTATGTCGTCTTGGTATGTAACTAGCCACTCGGGCCAACTCAGCCTCCTACCTTCAGCGGGACGAAAAATAAGTACCGGCCAAGAAGCGGCGGCATGCTGTGCGGGTGAGAAAACTAGGCGTAGGTTTACCTACGTTTAGGCGTATATCATATCATATAGATCTAGCATCGCACTGGCCCCGAGTCGTAGACTCTTCGACGTATTCATTCATCTACGGTCTCAATGGCCTAAGGAAAGGAGATGACCAGCCCACCTACCTTTCTCTAAGGTGTATGACACCCTTTACCTTATCTCTTACTTTTACAGCGAGTACGTGACTATACAGTTGACCACCTGCCCAGTCACTGTACCAGTGCAACAGACCACCCACCAAGAGCTAGTAACGTATTGTTATGTTCACTCACTTGACGGATGTGTGATCACCGCTGCACTAAGAAGACTGCTCGACATGGTCAGAAAAGCTGTACCGGTAATTTTGTTGTTCTGCATTTTTCGAAAACATAGAGTATCAACTTCCTGACTAGTAGGCCTAATAATAATACATAGCGATGGTGGTGTGGACGGTATCATCCTACGTGCGGACTCACAAGTTAGTTGGCTTAGTTCGAGGGTTGCCGCGGCCGCCTGGCGCTGCATTCATCTGATAAACGAAGTGAACTCTCGCAATGGCTATGGTCATGATAGTAGAACCATAAATACTGACAGCATCATCATCATCATCATCATTATGTCACTTTTGTGACGAATAAACGTGTTCATTATTATTATTATTAGCGACCGGGTATACCCGCCCACGCAATAACTTTTCTCCGGAGGCGCAAATCGCCATAAATTAATCATCAGTTTTACGCAAACTGAGGTCGTTACAACTGGCTACTTTTAAAGCCACTCAACCTTAAAAACTGTCGCCCATAGTAACTACTGGCCTTCTCGGCATGAAAAGGCACTTTCGACGTAATTCGACCCGGTCGCGTATCTCAGCTCTTGCTGCCCTGTTGTTATCAATGCTCCACTTGGCTGGACTATTGCAACGCTATCTCAGCATGACGGTGGCGTACCCTTCCGTCCGTGTGTCGTCAACACTCGTAAGTGGAAGATATCGCCTGTAACGTCATCGTCGGTGGTCGATTAGTATTGGCGGTGTACGTCATCGGCTGTGCATCTGTGAGTGACGCCGTCCGACGCGTCGTCAAGCTGGTCAAGCTGGTCAAGCTGACCGCTGGACGTGGTCAGTGAACGTTCGGCTCAGTCATCGTCCGTCGTCTCAACGGAATAATTGTCGTTGAACGTTATCGTCGCCTCCGGTCCTCTTCGTCGCTGTGATGCTGCGGGGAGTAACTCGGATAGCTGAAATGTGACGTTATTGGGTGATATGGCGGACATGTTTCTACACCCATACACACGTGGCATGACCGAGATATGTGAGGTCTGGCCGTAGGTTAATCTAAGGTAACCTTGTGAAACGTAAGTTATCGCCTGCGTCACATGTTAACACTGCTTCATGCGAGTATCTAGATGATATCAAGAACTCTCTTCCGATGTCTGACGAATGACATATAACCTCATTATGACCTTTCTATTTCTGCGTGGTTTTTATGCAGAAAAAATTCAAGTGTTTGTTCCCACGCCGGCTGTATAACCGCCGGCGTGGGTAGGGCGTTCAGGCGTCTGTTTGTTTGTCTGTCTGTCTGCTTGTCCGCGCTCTAAAAAAACTTGGTACACATGTACTCTATAGTAGTCGCTCGGCATGCATTGACCCAGAGGTCAAAAGGTCAAAGGTCAAGATCACACGGTTACGAAAACCGTTACGGTCACACGGTTGCTAGTGACGCGTGCTCCTACGGCCGTGTGCTGCTGCTGCCGGCGTGGTCTGCATGTCGATACGACTGCCTATGTTTCCTTTTTTGTTTGTTGATTAGATCGCCCGTTCTGCGAACGCGATCTTATGTTTGGCGCATGTTTCTTTTTTTCATCTGTCACCTCACTTTCTCTGACATCCGTCAACCGACATTCTCGAAACTTTTTCTCATGACGTGGCTTCAGCCCCAATAGAAGCGCTGCTATGCCAATTTCCTGAAAGTGCCTCTAACAAAAATGAGGGGCGAAAATCCCCAATTTTCACCCAATTTCGCGTCTAACCGCAGCATATTAAGCGCCACCACTCGAAATGTAGAAGGAAAATAAAAAATCGAAAACAATAGTGGTCATCAGTGATTATTAGTTTATACTTTCACTAAATTTGTTAGGGGTCGGTTAAACAGTGGTGGAGACGTGCTAGATTATACGGAGGGTGGAAAATTTGTTCATATAGGACGCCTATCGAATTGCCACGGTCAAAACTGCACAAGACGGGCGATTTTCAGGCTGGGAATTGACACGATAATTGCCAACATTCTAGTTGTTTGTATTGTGTGACGACTTCGTTTGTCGATTTTAATAAACCCATTCTTTTGTGGAGCATTTTTCTTGTTTCTAGTAATTCTCTACCATTGGACATTCAGTCATCACCTTCTTTAACTGTTTTCCGTCACCGGCTAAAGACATTTCTCTTTCACGAATCATTCCCCCACATTCTATAGTTTTGCCGTACACGCTGTCGTGGTCTCAGTAATAGTTCACTATTTGAGCCACGCTAAAAATCATGATTGATTGATTGATTGAATTCCGAACAATATCACTCCCACAGGTAATCTTTTCGTCTATCGGAGGAGAAAAAATTTTCGTTTGAAGAATGACATATGCACGATGCAATAGAACAAAAGCTGTCCCACTGTTTTATCCCAACAGATATCAACGCTTTACCAGCAACAGACACCAAGTTTATAACTGTCAGATGACATTATATACCATATTTCACAACCCATCATCAGAAACTTGACTACTGTAATTCGCTTTTCATTTAAAGCTTCCATGCACAGTCTCAAGTGAGCAGACTTCAGCAGATTCAGAACTCTCTCGCACGTGCCATTGTTAAAGATCTCAAGACTCCGACAGAATCTTCTGTGAAAATCGTTTAGTGGCCGCATCGCCTGCACGCTGTGCAGATGCAGATACTGCGACAGATGTCGCGCATAGCGTGATCTGTGTGTCTGTGTGACTCCGTGTGTGTTGGGCACACGGGTGAGCTGTGCAAAAACGTCTGAACCGATCAACATGCCGTTTGGGGGCTGACTCATGAGAGCCCATGAAACTAGATTAGATGAGGATCCAGATCCCCACTGGGAGGGGAACTTTTGAGGGGATATGTGCCATACGTACGTATGATTGCACTGGGCATTGTTCACCTGTCGCGCTGCCGCCGCGGGCGAATGTGTAGCGCACGCGGCGGACGAACGCATTCGCCGCCACGAGGGGTGACAGGACGGTTATGCGGCCTATTGCTAAATTACTTGGGATATTTGTTCATTTTTAGTTCTTTTTCATTATTTTTATGATATCGTTCCGTGCGTTAGACTTAAGTTTTTATAACGCACGATTAATATCTCTTATTATGTCGTATGGTAAACTAAAACGATGAAAGCTGTAGATCCCCTGCATAGTCACCGAGCGCATGAGATGGCTGGTGACAGCAATCCAGCCCATCGTCAGCAATAATAAACACATGGTCGCCGTCTATAACAATGACCGTCATTTACCGGCACACGACTCCCGTTACATACTTAATGACGGATTGACTCGGACCATCAAATCTGCTCCACGTCTACTCTCGTCGCGTTGCTCTAGGGGGACATCTATACGTCGAGATGTTTATGTGCAGACATTCATGCCTAGACGACGCCGTGAAATCAACTGTATATTGCAGCAAGTTGTGAAACGATTGCTTAAAATGAAATTTTTTAATCGAGTTCACTTTGATACGCTGAACAGTCGGTTACATTTTTGGAGTAGTTTCCAGAAATCTGGGATTCTTTGTCCCATTTTGATTGTCGCGCCAATGAGCTGAGCCGAATCTATAGCATACTGAAGATCACATTCAAGCGATATTGGCGTTGGTTTGTGTGTTTCGAAAGTTGTATCGCAAGGTGAAACTTACGATGACCTTCGAACGACCTTGAATTGTCCAGATTCACTTGTAAATATTGCCAAAACGACTGACCAGATGGCGCTGTTTCTAGAGCTGTTCAAGCGGCGTGTCTGGCCAGGAGGTCCTTGGGTTTGGGCTCATCGGCCACAACCAGAAAGAGCTGTAAGATTTTAGCAAATTCGATAAGAAAGTTCTGAGGTAGATCCATTACATTAGGTATATTTAGAGTGGCCTAAGTAATAAAACTTCAAGGTTCACTATGGCGTCAGAACTAGAACAGAATAAACCATGACTTTATAAAGCACTCCCTTGTTCACTGTGTATTATTAACAGTTGCGTCTTGTACGACAGTTTTAAAGGTATTTAATGTCTGTTTGGTATTGAACTGCTGCAATGCATAGTGTACTTTTAGTTAAGTTAAGTTAAGTTGTTATCCTTATCTGTTTGTTTACTGTGTCGTTGTTCCTTCTACCCTAGTGATGTTACACTGTCGGAGTAAGACTGCCTAAATAAATGTAATTTCAGTTTTCGCCGAAATGTTGCCAATAGTAGCTAGCCTCTCTCCCTGATTGATGTGGTTTCATGCTTGAGTCGTAGTTTTAAATGTTTGGAACCTATAAAAAATTCCTAGTTGTGCCCGCGGCCTCTTATCGTGTAATGTCTTATCAGTGAATAACAAAGTCGCATAATACCGAAATGACGAAAGACAAAATGTAAGGGATCTATTTGAAATTTTCGGTTTGCATTCAGTTTGTGTCCGCAGCTTTTCCTCAACCGTCCGAGACTCGGCGGATCTTAGAATTGAAATAGGAACACCTCTAGAATACGTGCTGGTCGAGACGGCTATTATCGCAGAGGACAGTGCAGCGAAAATCATCGCGCCCACCAGTATCAATCTTGTCTCTGAATCCAATCCGCATGGCATTTAACTCGGCGTCTCGCTCATAATAACCTTTCTGTCGACAGCGGGATGCCCAGCCAATCAACGACTGAGTCCTTCCCGGTCTTTCGACAGACCGTCGAGACACGGAGGATCTCCTTACACCGAACGCTACCAAATAGGATTAGAGATACACGAACCGTTTCGTTTCAACATTTGGTAATTTTTTGTTTACCGACTACTTTGGTTGTCCAAGTGGAGCAGTCGATTCGGTGTGTGTGTGTGTGTGTGTGTGTGTGTACATGTATCTCTGTGTGTCTGGGCAAAAACGTTTAAACTAAATGACTTAATGACTAATGAAACTAATTTGCATAACATACATAGGCCATTGTTGCAACAAGCTTGCACACTCCCTAATAGCCTCATTGACAAATATTCTACAAATAGTATTATGTGACTGAATAGGTTTAGTTTTGATTTATGACCTCGACTTTTGAAGTTAATCTAAATAGGTCAACATGAATCAGCATGCCAGAGGTCATAACCTTTGGCATGCTGGTTCATGTTGACCTATTTAGATTAAGTTAAAACGTCGAGGTCAAAAGTCGACAGTCATATAATACTATTTGTAGAATATAGATATGTTAGGATGTTACATTTTGGTTGTTTGTCGAGTCTTTGTGCTAAAACGGTCGGTGCGACCTTAGGTAAGGGCTTTCTAGTTTTGTTTCAATGAGTCTTAAAGTCACTATGTACTATGGCTTTGATAGGCAATAAAAGCTATCATGATAAAAACAGTCTACCACTCTCCTCCATTAACTTCCTCATTACAATTAACCGTTTAGTTTTTGCGACGTATTTCGTTGAAGCTTGTGCATCATTACGGGGCTGTGAAACAGCGTCGTTAATCATGTTCGCCAAAACACATTATTAGTGATGTGCGGACGGAGATGGCGCTGCGGCGGCTCTCAGCTGGGCGCATGTGAAACCGTTACATTTAATTACTCGACCCAGCACGTGACTAGAACCATCTTGTCCGTACAAACTCTTATCGCTCGCCATATAGACAAACCTGGCGCTTAACGCCGGCTACAGAAACCATCATAAAACAGCACTAACTGTGAATAACTGACAAACCGTTTCTTGACGTCTGGGTCGTTAAAATTAATGTTGTATCGGTATACAGTATCAATGAACAGGCGTGGATCAGTGGGCAGGACATCTCTCGTTTCACTCATCGGTGTACCAACTGCAATGACCCGACCATTAGCACTAGTGTACCTACTGCCATGTTAGATTTTCTTCTCTTACGTTCTCAATCTCTGCTACTTGTTGACGAATGAAGATTATCATTCAAGGCAGAGCATCGGTCATATCTATGTCAGGTGAGAAGATGAAGGTCATAAGTTCACAGTCGCGTGATGAAGAGTATTTGATTTTCGGCGTGACGTAAGTTAATTATGCACGCTACGATGCGACATATTGTTGTTATTTGTCAAGTCCTTTGTGCTACATGTAAAGCGGTCGGTGCGACCTCTAGTAAGGAGGTCTTTCGAGCGACATAATTGTCTCTGACGCAGGCGCCTTTTTAGTAACAAATCTGGAGACGTTTTGTGTCATTTTTCGGCGGAATTTTTGTTAAGCGTGTGCGAAATTCGATACGCCAGATTACCGAGTTTGCACCCATGGCTACAGTAGATGCAGGCAACTGAAGAAGAATTCTGAAGACACTTTCCGAGTGGAGGGGCGGCTGTTCCAATCTACGTCCGCCTCCCGCCGCTCGCGACCGACGTGCGATTTAATATGCGTCGCTGATTAGCTGAGTCGACATTCGATATTGGGAAGAACGTGAGCGAGAGAGAGATAGTGAGAAAGTGCCTTGCAGACGCTGCAACAACGAAGCACCGCATCCGTCTCAACGACGAACATCTCACGATTAACGTGCATTATAGCTCACTGTCTTTCCACCGTTGACTTCTATAGTTACCTCCCCCACCCGAAATGATGGGAGGTTATGTTTTCGAGGGCGTCGGTAGATATATAGGTACAGTAGGTATATACAGGCTAGGTATGTTTGTGAACAACTTCCTGGCGCCAATTCAAGTCCGATTGTCACCAAACGTGGTCAGTCATACCCTTGGCCACAGGGGACGAGGTGATTATATTTTGGAAGGTCACGGTCAAAGGTCAAGGTTGGTGGGGGAGGTATGCGCTCTACTGAACATCCTTCTAGTTTCGTTAGCAGCATCTGCCAACTCACCGTCTACATACTCAGATCGGCTTTCATCGCTCACTTCAGTGGTCCAAATAGAACAATCGGTCGGCGCGTGTGTGTATGTATGACCTTTGACCTAAATATCCGACACGCTGGTTCATCGTGCCGCTAAATAGCTTACGTTCGAAGGTTATGGTTACAGATCTTTGGTTCACGGTCACAGGAGAAAATGTTGCTAAAGTTGTCGGTGCGACTTCGAGTGAGAGTTTTTCTAGAATTTTATTTTCCTGTTAATTTTTGCCGTGGTTTCGTACGTTTTGAAGTACGATATGCATTTTATAAAAGCTAGACTTCATTTATAGCACTTGACTAACTTGACTGTGGATTACCGTTTTGCTAGTGTCACTGGTCTATCTAAAAAGCGACGACGTCAAGGCCCGTTGAAGACTACTGAATAATCATTAGCTGAGAAACTGATAAATGCATATTCAAAAGTCACGTTTACTGGACAGCCATGAGTGAACTGTGACAATAAATTTTACAAGGAGGAGTGGCCCCCATTTCTGAAATTCTAAGTGCGCCAGTTGTGGGAACGGCTTCGGTCCGTCCCGGTAGATAGAGGGATCGTGCGGCCGGGTGCGTGTGAGTGGTGAATAATAAGTTCGTGTGTGCTCAGTCATCGTTGACGTCAACACCGTCAGTTCCTCGTTGACAGCCGACGAGTGTTGTTTTCGTCGTCGTCACTAACCTCATCACGCCGACCAACCTTTCCATAACCAAGGCACCCTTCCAAAAATCCGTACAACAGGCGACACGGTGACACTGCATTCAGGGCCGGTTTTTTCACAGCCAATAAATCTCCCATTAACGTTAATATATTATTGGAGATTAATTTGCGGTGGAAAAACCGGCTTTAAGTATTCGATGACATCGATACAGATGTCACTTTAATTTTTTTATTTCGAAGTCGGTCGTGACAACATTGTACAACTCTGACGGAAATGCCGACAAATCCAAACCAACCAAATTGTCATCGTCATCAGCTTGACGCACAAACTCAGTACCGGTGCAGCTGTATTTTTTCACCATGATGTACATCTGCTGCTCGAAATGTGACTTCTTTGAGGCCCGTTATAATACTTCGAGAAGTTGACGAAGCCTAAGTTTAATGATTTCATAACAACAGCAACAACAACGACATAGAAACCAGTATCGTCCATTCGCTCAACGACGTGGCTTAGTAGAAAACAATAGGGCAATTATTATTGTCGGTGAAAGTTATTTAAGACTTTATTATGTTTCTCTTATTTTATTAAGGGCTGTGTCACCACTGAATGGTAAATATAGGTTTTCACAAAGCATAATCATAGAGATAACGATAATGAACTAAAAGGTCAGTGTTTGATGAGTAACAGACGCGGCGATAATAAAGGTCTCTTATTGATAATATCTATTCACCGTACAATGGCAGCAAAGGAACGATAAAAAGTAGAATAAGAAACAGCAGAGACTTAACTAATTTACAATACATACACGTGGCTGCTGTTACAACAAGCCGGCACGCTCTTCAGCGGCCTTAATGACAAACATTCTACAAATAATATTATGTGACTAAATATATTTACACGAACAGTTATTCAGCCACAGTTGTTGCGGATGTGTGACACCGGCTTGAGTCATACAAGTCGCTGGAACAATGGACTGACTGAATGAGGCCGGCTGCGGAGACAGAAAGGATGAGCGAGATGCTAATACGCCAAGGGACATGACAGAATACTGCGTCAACAGCGCGCTGTCTTCGCATCAGTGGCCGACTTAACGTTGACATCACGACCGTCAAATGTCATTCAACTGGTCACGTGATAGACGCACATTTTGGCATTTTTACCGCACGACACATATGCGTAGCGCAGTATATGCCATGGCCGGTATCTGTCTGTGCGTCACGCCGGTATTGTATCGAAACGTCTGAACGGATTGAGTTGTTTTTCGGTACAGATGTTACCCTGTGTTTGTTAGGAAATTCAACTATCTCCAAAAATAAGGGTACTCCCTTCTGGAGCTTTTCTCAAACTCTGAACTTAGCCAATTTTTCTGCATATTTTCGCCACAGCACGCCCAGGTCGTTAGTTTATCACACTGAGCGTCCACTTATGTTCACTACACGTTGGCCGTGACGCGGAGCTTTGCACGGTTTGTTTGTGATAGCTGAGACGACGACGTACAAATACTTTTATCATTGTTTATCTAAGTTTAAAGATGATATGCAATGATTTTTGGTTGTTAAAGTAAATTGCCCATAGTATGTCTTTAATATAAGCAAATCTATTTGGATATTAAGGAACATCAAAGA
>Ga0209780_1004104_pt1 | contig 11119 bp, 10 predicted proteins | sample WorMetexBAHAMAS2_FD_187384 | JGI IMG/M metagenome (GOLD analysis project Ga0209780, IMG submission 187384) | Marine gutless worms symbiont microbial communities from Max Planck institute for Marine Microbiology, Germany - Inanidrilus exumae... | ecosystem: Host-associated > Annelida > Digestive...
ATCGTCGTCGTGGTCGACCAACTCGGCGCTGGCAGGTGCGACGCCGACGCACGGCTGTCCGACGGTGCCGACGTACTGGCCGGAGACCACGTCGACGACGATGAACCGACTGACAACGGTCGCGTCGCCGTCGACCAGCTGCGAATCCGTCACGCGAACTATCAGCAGCGACTCATCGCCGTTCAGCGCCAGCGCCGTCGCCTTCGTGTCACGCGCCGCTGTCAACGACAAAACACAACTTTCATCTCATTACCGTGCTAGTTTGTGTGACTGTGTGCATTTACTTTCTTTACCAGATGATGTTTTCTTAGGAGTGGGACTATACTAGTAAAATGGGAAGGGATGGAAAAGCAAGAAAATAGATGAAGCGACTAAGCGAGTAAGAAAGGGTTATAGGGAAAAGTAAAAGATTGGCCTACTAAAAGGTAGAGCACAAGGTGGAAAAGTGGGGAAGTGAAGGGATAAGAGGGGATTGTTGCCCCGAGCCCACACGGGGCGGAATGCAATGCATGCCAACACTTCACGATAGCTGTGTATTCATTAAAACACATACGCTTGTAATCTTACCACTGTTCTTTAGTCCGAGATCAGTCGTTATATCGTATTCCCAGGAAACTTCGCTCGCCAGCCACTTGGTTATGACGGTATTCTGAGTGGCACAAAAGATGGCCGTACAGTCGGCGCTGACAACGAAGTCGTCCAGCTGCGCCTGTTCACGACCATCAATTAATGTAATTAAATTTATTCACCAACAAATTATCGACAGGCTTCCAGAAGTTAATGTAACGTAACGAACGAACGATTAAATTGTCCAAAATGACTAGAGAGTCACTGCGAGGGCACTTTACAGTCACAGTGAGAAGTGGTAGGTCTTCTAACGTTCTCCGAAGACTGGTAAAGAGGGTGCCAAGGTGATGTGCTGAGGCAGACTGTTCCAGGTACGAGCGGCAGCAACGGGAAATGCCTGGTCACCGACGGTGGACAGAAGGGTGCGACGGACGAACAGTGATGATGACGCGGCGATCGCAGACAGTCATCAACATATACAGTACAGATAATATATTTAAACTAGAAAAGGCACTTCAACGCCCCAGCGTCGACGTGGATGCCTTCGCCACGTCTGCTGTGACCTTGACATTTGACCTTTGACTTCCAGAATCTAATCAGCTCATCAATAGGGGCTAGTAAATATTCGCTTCTAGTTTCATCGCGATTGCTCGAGTAGTTCATGAGATATCGTGGTAACAAGATCTGTCGAGACGAACGAACGAACAAATGGACGAACGCGACGCACGGACAGCCCGAACACATAATGCCTTTGCCGACACTGTCGGGTAGAGTAAGCATAAAAAACAATTTTTAAGGTAGACAGTAAAGCAGTACTAAACATTAACAATACAACAGCAGTCAGTACCCAAGATACTGTTAAAAGTTTACATAAAGTTTACTTTGCCGAATTTTAAAAGACAGTCACTGCTGAGTGATTTGCTGAACATGGACAAACGTGTGGAACGTGTAGCACTTGAAAGCAATTTGTTTTTCTAAAGTTAACAATTCAATAAGCTTTTCTTTATACTGTACTGAAACTGTGCTGCTCAATTATAACATACCGACATTGCAAACATGCCTAGCTGTGTATTCATTAAAACATGTACGCATTTGGCACACATAATACTTGTACACATGGTACAGAAATAAGTACGAAATAAATTTATCTCAAAACTGCGATCAATAGATTGAATAACTGAGAAAACACGAAATAAAAACAATACCATCTACACATAATTGTTAATGAATTACCAAAGTAATCTTATAACAGTAACTAAAGTTCTAAGTCACACAGAACAGATAGTCATGATGAACGCTACATAACATTATAATGATAAAGACATTATTTAGCCTAGCATAGCGGGAAAGAGCAGAAAGAATGAACGAATAGATTTTTTTTTGGTACGGGTAGGAAGCCGGAAAAATAGCATAAGAAAGCAGAATGATAAAAATAATAATAATAAAAACAAGCATTCTCCCAGAAGTATAATGTTTACTTGTCTCATTACTTAGTTGCTTACTACTATCTCAGTATGTCCACATGAAACTGTAAAACGTCTGTTACAATACATTACTACATGTACTTTCTGATACATAAATGAAAAAGTTTCGGTTCATAAGCCATAAGTGTACCGTTGTTTACTTTTGCAATAACACTGATATTCTAACTGACAGGCTTACCCCATCGCAAATGTGGTAGTCGAAATGAAACTCGCCGAAATTGGGACCGGCGCTCCAGATCTGAAGTCCACAACGTGCGCCCCAGACAACAGCCAGTACAGCCGAGATAGAAGAGTCCTCGTTTGCTGCAGCTTTTTCTTTGTCTTCATCTTCCTCCTTCTTTACCTCTTCTTCTTGTCCTACTACTTTTTGTTTATCATCACCTTCCGGCTGCCCTTTTTCCTGACTTTGTTCTATTGTGGTAACAGCAAGGACGTGTGTCGGCAAGTACTGGGTGGGAAGTCGTATCCCGGGTGACGAGGACGATACACACGGATACAATGGTGCGAGGCATTGCTTCGACATCAGCAACACCATCGCCGCCGCCTCTTTAACCATCCGATCGATCACCGGACTGTTAGCTGTCGTCGCACGCGAGAAACGCGACAGCAAATCCAGCTGGAAAAAGTGAGGATCTTCCGACAAGAAGCGTGACGACAAGAAGATTGCCTCAATCAGTCGGATGTCGACGTCCTTCTGGGATACCAGGTTAAAGTCGAGCATTGTTTCGTGGAAAGATCGAAAGGTTAGCTTGTTCATTAACCACTCCATGTTGCACAGTACCTAGCGCATTCAAGACAAACTCCACTTCAACCGCTAGCTCAAACAAACACCAAGAATACTCCATAAGTACATAATGGATTCTTGTTTTCCTTATTTATCGGCCTAAATCAACCTAAATGTTTTTACAGACTAGGGTCTTAGATATTTGTATTTTATCTTATTGCATATTTGCCAATGCGCTGGTTAGCTGCTGTTGTACACTTTTTACGTCTGGTGTTATTAACCCGCCTGACTGTGCCAGAGGCGGGCTTGTTTTGCTGATGTTACTTTCTCTTTTAAATGTCGCCCCTGTCATTTCACAACGGGCGGACCGATCACAACGCAGATTGTTGCGTTTACACGGTCGATGAGAAAGTTACTGCGGCTGAGAAATTGGTGAACTTCGGTCAAGGCACGGTGCCATGGCAACCAATTTTGTGGCACGAGACGGCGTACCCCGCCTATATTGTTTATGCTGGCATTTTACAACGGATGGGAATATCACAAAGCCGATTGTTGCGTTAACATCGACGATGATACCTCTACGTCTGGTAAACATACCGTGAACTTTGGTGCAGTACTCCCTGAGATCTTGTGGCTCATTTGCATGGCCAAAATACGCACGTTTCCGATGTTTCCACCACAGTGCCTAAATTGATCTTCCCAAACTTTCAGAAAGTATACAGGGGTTAGTTGGCTTCATAATAAAAAAGATTCTGATTGTGACGGCTTGCTCAAGGGACGTTGCTATGGTAACCGATTTGTGGCGCGTGTTGGCGAAAATTGACACACCCCATCTTCATTCTGTGCATTGGCATTGGACAACGGATAGGAATGTCGCAACGCCGATTGTAGCGTTAACATCGACAATGATTCCTCTACGTGTGGTAAAATTTGGTGAATTTTGGTCCAGTAAATCCTGAGATCTTGTGGCGCATTTGCGTGGGTGGTGAGTGCACGTAGGCTAAATATCGGGCGGGCTACATGCTTTCTAGTTGTTGTTGCTGCTACTGTTACTGTTATTGCTATCATTATTAAGCCGCATCACAACAATAGCCAGGTGCAGACTATTGCTACAGGCACAGTAGCATGGTCTGTCTGTGGCTGTGAGTGTGTATGTGTGTCCGTCTGTAACGGTCTGTTGGTCATGTTCCTGCGCCCTGCAAAAAACGGCTGAATCGATCGAGATGCCGTTTGGTGGTGGGGGGCTGACTCTTGTGGGCCCAAGAACCATGTATTAGAATCTGGTATAATCACGTGATCGTAATAGTGACGTCTGATTGGTCACTGAGACTCACTGTTGCTTATTTTTCGTTCGTGTTGTGAATCATCGTTTGTGCATAAATTATTCTAAATTATTTAAGCTATTCGTAATAATGTAATAAACAATTAGTGCCATCGCACAAACCGCAGCAATTTTGTCTGCGTCGTCTGCCGTTATTGTTGCTGATACCAGGAATCTTGAAACTGGTACCAAAATTTGGTGCCAAGTTCTGGTACCAGTTTTATGGTACCAGAATCTGGTGCCGGTTTCTGGTACGTATGTCATGGGCATTACGCTCGGCTATCCGAAGCCGGTGAATAATCACTGCCTGGGATTACCTTTTCTTTCATTTCGTCAACGATCTCCGACTCGGGCGCCGAGTTGTAGAGAAAGCCGGGAAACATTTGCAGTCGACTGCGGTCGCAGGATTCGGCGGCCGGTCGCGGGGTCACGTGACGACTGACGTCCTCGAGGAACACTTGACGCTTCGGCAGCGACAAGGAGCGAGTCACACCATCGTCGGCGTGGAAGAGCTCCGCCAGAATACGATGACATCGATAATACAGCGCGCTGTACTTGGTAGTTCCTTCGTCGGTTGTCCTTCGACCAAACGTACAGGAAAGACATCATCAAGACACATCTTCGTTTACTAACGGTCAACAAATGCTACTCAGACAATAACATATAGGCCTACAGAAAATTTCATAAAATTTGGACATGTGGTTTTTAAGATATGCGAATGGACAGACAGACAGACAGACAAACAAAAAGACAAATAGACAGACAAACAGACAGGCTGCTCACAATACTTCTCACTCCTAACGGGGGCTAAGTAAAAAAAGTTTGTGAAATTTGGACGTGTGATTTTTGAGATACACGAGTGGAGAAAAAACAGACAAAGAAACAGTCAAACAGATATACTACAAACACACTGATTGCGACACTATGCACCCCTATCGTGGGAGAATTAAATATGGTATTAAAAAGCAAATTAGATACAATGTTTTTGACATCCGCAAGCGGGCTGAGAGACAGACAGACAGATAAAAAGACAGACAGACAAGCTGATTGCAATACTTCACACTCCTATCGGCGGCAAAGTAATAAATGCATGTAAGTAGTATAAACCGGCACTCACAAGAGTGCAAATACCAACGCCGGAGAAAACCCAGCGTGGCTTACGTACGCAGCCAGCGGCAATATTGCGTGCTCTCGGTAGACCGATACAGACGTTGTGACCTTGACCTTTGACCGTTTGACTCCAAAGTCAATGCGTTTCCAAGACTCATCGTGAAATATTTGTACGTCAAGTTCGGTGATCCTAGATGCGTCAGTTTTTGAGATATCGTCTGAAAAAAACAGACAGACAGACAAACAGTGGTAAAAACCTACCCCCCACCCCCGCGACTGCAGTCGACTTGGATTAATTACTAAGCGCACTTTGCTTTACCTACATATAGCAAGGGGCCATCAAAACAGTTACCTGAGCAGGTAACGATTTCTCACAACGTCCGCAAACTGGCGATGGGCCCAGTAGAAGACCGGAATGCCGTAGTCGTAGACAAGAGTCAGAAACCAGCCGAGCTGATATCGAAGTTTGGCGAAAAACAGCTGAGGCACACGTATGACGGTTCTGAGCGGTGGATCTGTGTGCTGAAACACTTCCTCAAGTACCTCGTCGTCGCAAGACAACGCGTCTTCCAGTTCCACCTGCAGAAACGTGGTTGATTGATGAATTCAGTTACGGTTTTACGTCCCCCACAACACAAAACAGGTCATTTCGGATACGTTCTTCACAGCCAATCTCTTGGCTTGATACTGAAGAAACTAACAGTCGCGCAACTCCTTTGCCGATTAGAGCAGCGCTCTATTCTCTGCAACTTTGTCGCGAACATGCAATGAACGCTGATTGGTCAATTCTTGTTTATACGACAAAGTTGCAGTGTGCGACACGGCATGTCACACGTGCGATTTTGTCGCACGATAAAGTTGCACGACAACATCGCACGATAAAATTGCAGGTGTGACATCAGTCTAAACCAACGTAGTCGGACACGTTCATGGGTCCAACTTACAAAACACAATCCAAAAATTCAACCCTACCCAACCCATGATTTTACTAACCCAACCAAACCAGGGGCTGCGGAAGGTAGTCAAAAGTGAGGAGGCACGAAGGAGCGTAGCCCAAAGGGTCGAAGCTCGAAACCCGAACGGCCGAGGCGGGTATTTAGGTTCTAGGGAATGGGCAGCTAGCCCCCTCCCCACCAGATAGGGGGTCTGGGGAGCGGTGTAAGGTCACCCACTGGGTTCTGGGGCAAAGCCCATCACCCACTGGGTTCTGGGGCAAAGCCCCGGCCGCAATCCATTTTATGCGTTTTTACTCCCACAGAAAGCATCTATTTGACATCTAACAGCATTTGGCGGAAAAAATTCTGGGGAGGCACGCTCCATAGGGTGCCTCTGGACCCTAAATTCCGAAGAGGCACGAGCCTCTGTGCCTCATAAGATCCACCGCCTATGAACCTGACATATCAGCGTACTCGTAAATTGTTCGTTTGTTCGTATTGCAGGCAGAGGTCCAGCCTACTCTGGACGTCAGCGCTGAGACCTCACAGTGGGTCCAGTGCGCTAGCCCAGTGAGACGGGGGAATTGGTAGGTGTGTAGAATGGAGGAGGGATACGTAAGAAGTGAGCAGTTTGTCAAGTATTTATAGCGCGCTCCCTCTAGACGTGGCCTACCGTCTGGCTTATCCCTCACTGGTGTTGTGTGCTGCACCAGCCAGTGACCAGCCACACCTTTCACCTTCAGCCACGCCGGCGCGGCTAACAACATTGACGCTGCTACTCAAGATGTCAGCAACGATCACAGATTATAGAGGACGATTATGTATCACGTTGTGGGATTCCCTTGATGCCTGTGGTGTATCAAGTTGTGGGATTTGGGCGGGGCGACGGCCGCCACCCGGCCTACGCATTACTGCAACAACGGGCGATCATGCAGAATACGATGTGTGATGTGTTTGTCTATCTAGTATAAATATTATTATTTCTTTTTATTTTTTCTTTTAGGTTTAGTTTTCATGGGCAGACATACATGTAAGTGCGAAGTTATCGCCTGTCTGTCCAGCCAAATACAATGTAAACTAACGAATTGATTTACTGTGTACTTCACTTATGGCAAATAAATTTGATCTGATTTGAATAGCAGTCCCAATTTCAAACCCCATGGGTGGCCATGGGGAAATAAACATGTGAAATTTTCCAGAAAACTTCACTGGATTTCACGGAGTCTCCATAAAGTCTGAATTATAAAATTTGCACCTATTTGCGCGGAAAATCCATGAAGTACTGGTATTTCGCATGAATCCCATGGAGTACCAAGGAAAATGTATATCTCCATGGAAATCTCATGGGGTATAAAACCGGGACCCCTCGTCTGCAGAATAGCCCAACAATGATATCAGCCGACCTCGCTAAGTCCGCCATCGACCGCGGTGATAAACGCCAGAGTGTGACTGACGAAAACGACGCCCAGACGCTCTTCGACGTGGTCGAGTAGGTCGTTGATTGCCGCCTCGACCGAGTTGGGCAGAACGATCTGACTGACGTCGAGGCTGGAGCGCCACGTCACCGCCTCCTTCATCAGTACTCTCACGTACAGCGGCCACGGACACGCCAGCACCGCTCTCATTATCAGCTGCACACCATCGCACAACGTCAATGATGCACATTACATTTCCGCTGTACGTGGCCAGCGTGACACGATGAGTGACTGTTGAATGACAAGAGGTAACACACGCACGCACCAGCCTCTGTTGGACAGTCAGCGTTCGCGAAAAGCGCGCCAGCTCCGTGTCGATAATGCCGTCCGTCTCGTTGCCGGTAAGCGGACTGACCTCCAGCAGGCACTCGTCGACAACCAGCCGGCCGACGAGCGCCTGGTTGAAAAAGCAGCGTCGGATGTGGCTGCGGAGGTTGCGCATCGAGAGTCCGTGCGCCGTGTCGGTCGTGAAGACGACGTGGACGTGCTTCGGCCACGAGTCGGGCAGCCACGACAGGCTCTGCGCGTCCGACTTGGACGACAGGTGATTGACACCGTCGACGATGATGACCAGCTTCTTGCTGTTCGTGAGATGAGCGGCCACTTTGTCGAGCGTCGCCTTGAAGTACTGTCGCAGAGTTGGGTAAGTGTAGATCTCCTCCGGTTGTGACACGCCGAATACCTGACACAAAGAAACAATCAGTGTAACCACTGATTGTTTCCTTTCGTCGCGTATTGAGTGCAGCTTCACCCCTCCCCTCCAACAGACAACACCTGAGCTATGGTGATTGTCTGGAGGGTAAGAGGGGAGATTATTTGACCAGCTGTGCTGTTGTGAATCATAATTGTGCACATCATATGCACACCTATATAATGAGCAGTTCGTACACAGACGACTGGATCGGGCTTTGATCTTGCTTGGCTTAGCTGTCTACCGAGCGCCTCTGTGTCTTGTATGTACTTGGTGCTATATAAAGAAAATTTTTTGATTACATCCTTTTCTTTACCTTTTAGTGTGTTGAGCCTGTGGGATTGGCCCTTGACCTGGAAGACTATCATCCTCCAGTGCTATAACACTGTTGGTTGGGTCTTCTGACCTGTAAAATCGTCTCCGAAACGACCTATAATGTGTCGAGTGGGACGTTAAAGTTAAACCCTACAATACTAATAGCTGAGTGCAGCTTCACATACAACGCGCCACACATTTGGAATACTCTGCCCGCTGACGTTACCGGCAACCTGAACGTCACTGCACGTACTTTCAAAAACAAACTGAAGACGTTTTTCTATACTAACTGTCGTTCATACACTATCACGTGATCCTCGCACTATTAGTGTTATCATTATCATTATCATTATATCAGTTCACTACTATAAAAGTAAACTACTTGTACTAACTAGTGGTTTACTTACTTAGACTGAGGTTCCGGGCGTCCCATTCCCTTGTCACGCCCTTCCCGCTGTGAAGCGGTCCTCTGAAACCAGCCGTAAGTTTCCCTGTGGTGTCGCAGCTGAAGTCGATTTTGTGAATTCTGAGCCACAAAAACACTTCTTGCAGCAAAATAATCACTGGGACTTCCAACTAAACTGCCCGATCTTAACCACAAGATCCCGCAAGTGGCGGGTCTGAGATCGGGCAGAATTCGACTCCGTGGCACCGACCTCTGACACCTGGAAGCATATGGTCGACAGGACGTATTCGATGGTCATGCAGGCTGGCGACGACGTCAGGACTCGGGCGGCCACAACGGCGTCTGGCGACGACAACCACGAGCGACAGAACTGACTGATGACGGCAGCCATCGACGTTCGACCGCTGCCTGGCGGACCGTGTATCACCAGCGGACAGTTGCGTGCAACGCAGAGCAGGAACGCCTTCTTCAGCTGCTGAATGCGCCAGTGACTTTCGACGAATGAAGGCGCGGAAGGAACTGACAACTGACTGACATCTTCTAAGGTCGGCTCCTCTGCGTACAACATTTCGACGACGATCATGAGCACAAATCACGGCGGACGGTTGGACTCGTCCCCCGGAATTTGTAGCGGGGACGCTAATGTGCCTTTTGGAGTGGGAGGACGCTAATGCAAATTGTCCCCCAGAATGTCTCATGTACTCATGTTTCAAAATCTCAAGCACAAGATTGCTTGTACTACATTGCAGTAAAAAGCTTACCAACTCCATAACTCTGACAGAGTATGCACTATTCTTCCCAAAAGTATGCAAATGGATTCGTCCGACTCTTGACCCCCATCCAACACATGGTTCCTTGGTCGGACCTACACGAGTCAACAACCCAAATAGCATCTCAATCGATTCAGCCGTTTTTGCTGGACATAGCCATGTGACCAAGACACAGACACACAGACAGACCCTGGTCTGTCTGTGTGTCTGTGTCACACAATATGCTGTGTCTGTTACAATATGCTACATCCATCCTATGCATGCGATGTGGCCTAAAATAAATTCATGCAGTTAATCACAACCTTAGGCATGCTATCTTACGAGGGATATAATTTGTGGAACGGCGGTAGAACGTCGGTCTTTGGCTGGCGAACTTTCTTTGTCCTGCGCTCGACTTGTAGCTGACAGGTTACCACTTATGTGGGTATACCATCCGCTATAGGTCAACCAACCAGACCAACTCAGCCTTTCTTCCCTTCGGGGTCGATAAATGAGTAGTAAGCTGCAACTGGATGTCTTCTATACCTCAGTTAGGGGTGGCGCCATCTGGTGAACGCTTACAAAGGAAAGGCAGGCGTGGTGTATTTGCAGGTAAAACTGTGTGATCCATGCCTGAATGCTTTAAGATATACATAGTATATAAATGGCGGTATATAAATACTCTTCCTTTCCTTTACTTTCCTTTATATAACTGAACGTCAATGAAAAAAGACCTAAAAACCGAGCAGAACGAAAAGGTACCTCTGATTGGCTTGTCCAAGGAGAACTTGGATATGACGACTGGGCCGTTGTGTGTGTCGGGCATAAACGCCACGTTGCGAGAATTACAGCCACTCAGCACTGACGCGTGGTGCACAAGGTCCTCCTCGAGGCGATCAACGAGGCGCGGCGAGCGGAACGGATCGTAGAAGAACGAGTACTGCAGGTCTCGGCAGTCGTTCACAAAATCCTTCGTGAACTGAAAACACGACCATACCAAAAACGCGTGGCAAAGCCCAGCATGTAGCCCGCCCTGCGCAAACGCGCCCGCAAAATTCAGGGGTTACTGGACCAAAGTTCACCGAATTTTTATCAGACGTAGAAGGGTCATCGACGGTGTTAACACGCGCATCCATATTGCGATCCTCCTAGCAGTCGTGGAATGCCAGCGCACAGAATGAAAGTAGGTACTATGAACGCTATGTATGCCAATTTTCGCCGATTCGTGCAAAAATAAATGTAAAAAAACTGTCGTTTTGTAACAAAGTGTAAGGCCCATAACTGACACATATAAAACAGCAAATATTCTTTTTGGCACGTCAAGGGCGTGGATATAATACAC
>Ga0209780_1004105_pt1 | contig 11118 bp, 2 predicted proteins | sample WorMetexBAHAMAS2_FD_187384 | JGI IMG/M metagenome (GOLD analysis project Ga0209780, IMG submission 187384) | Marine gutless worms symbiont microbial communities from Max Planck institute for Marine Microbiology, Germany - Inanidrilus exumae... | ecosystem: Host-associated > Annelida > Digestive...
AGGGCCTTGGCGAGGTTTCCCCCAGAATTTCCATTCCAAAAAGGCATTTCTGGCCAGGTCATGCTTCTCCTTTACATAGTCATTCCACCCTGGAACTACATGATCACAATTACTACCAGTAGACAGTGTACCAGGGATACATTTCTTACATGCAGCATTGATACAGTTTACCACATTGTCGTAATATTCATCAATCATTGTGTTACAACAAGCAGTAGATACAGATGAACCAAACAAGGACACTGGAATATTAATTTCGTTAAGGCAACATTCTCGCTCTGTCTGATAGTCACTGACATTTGATAAATCACACCTGGACCAATTGTATAAATATTTGCAAGCTTGTGGCTTTATTTGTGTGGTATTAAACGCCCTGTCTTTGCAATAATTTCCCACCTGTTACCCAGATATTACTACTTCTACTTTGTACGTCACTGCCTGTGACCTTGAATCCTTCAGTTTCAAAAAGACAATTGAAATTACAAGCCAGTGAAGCCGCGTTAATACATGCTATAGTTCCCGAGATATAGTAGTTAGAATGGAGTCAAACAGCAAAAGTGACCTTTAAAGTTACTAAAGGTTACTGGTATTGGTGCCATTCGATATTTCACAAACCATTTCCTGTTAGTCTTCCGTTGCTGATACTTTGCGCCATTTTCAAGATATTATCGATTATTTCCAGAATTTAAAGAGGTCACATGACCCTGAACACATCCCGTTCGGTGGTAATCTATTATGCATGCACTAGTACTCAATATCAATCAGCACATCATATTTGCAGTGCCTGGTTTCACTCATTACCGGGCATCTGCTTGAGCACATATGCCAGTATTTCGGTTACTTAGGGCGATTTAAAATTTTTGCCCAGTAACGGTGACACATTGCACCAATGGGGTTGAAATTTGGCGTGGAGGAGTCCACCAAAGATAGACTTCTCCTTGTAAATTTCACCCCATCGGTGCAGGGGTGGGGCTGTGGTCCACGCAACTGAAAATTTTACCCATATTTCGTAATATAAACACGTTTCTACGGGAAGAAGACAAGGGCATGGCCTTATGGAATTTGGTCTTACCCTGAGGTTGCTTCCCACATTTCGTACACTATAACCTGCCATATATTACGAGGGTAGTTGCTCTATAAAAAGTAAATTTGATAGCCCCATGAAAATCGTAGAATTAAGCTGCAGTAAATCTTATATGACAATTATTTTTGGAACATTTCTATTACTGTTTGATGTAAATATCAATATCTGATTTAAAGAGTACTTGTAAGAACTTCGAAGTGTGATTTATGCATTGCCCCACATATGTTGGCCCCAACATATCCCCCACATTTTGAGTGGTATAGAAATGCCTCGGAGGAAAATGTGCGGGCACATTGTAACGTCAAATTTGTGGTTTTTAGCCTCTCGGGGGCCGCGGTATTTACTGATCACGATAAAATTTGGTCTGGTTTAGTACACCGTGGGTCTACTCTCGCATGCCAAATTCTGAACATTGTAATCTGGCACAGAAATACATGCTGCTTGCAGATATTGAGCATGGAAGAAGATAAGAACTGGTACAAAGCTGAACTTGATGGCAGAGAAGGTTATATACCAAGCAACTACATCGAGCTCAAACCGCACACGTTTGTATTCTTATGACACCTATTGATTGTCACTGGAGTCACTGTATATTGTTATTTTTACGGACCACTTTGTGGTTCAGGTATAGCAATCGCTCTGCTATGTCTGTGTTTGGACAATAAGCTTACAATTAAATGACCTTTGACTTGACTAGATATTTTTGGCATTCCGGTTCACTTTAACCCTGTCTAATTCAAGTAGAAAAACGCAGGTCGTAGATCAAAGGTCACAGCTTGAGTTAGGGTTAAGATTGTGGCATAATGTAAGACAAACAGATAGTACAGAAAAGTATACCTGAATTTTGAGCGGTAAACAAGTAATTAGTTGTTTGTTGAGTTGTTTGTGCCAAAGTGGTCATCAAGACCTCAAGTGGGAACATTTCTATTACGTGATAGTTGTGACATGTGTTGGACTAGATAACTAATATACAAAGACTGTGGCACTTATATCGTTAGTACGGCTGTTGAACGATTAATTTTTTTAATCGCGCATTAATTGCAGTTTTAACTAGGGCTATTGAATAAATGCGTTAAGGAATGAATTGCGAATAAAAAAATTAACGGCACTAAAATTTTTAATGCAGACTAATAACAGCAGTAGCAAGATTCAATATAGACCTCATTATAACCAAACTTTACACTTGTTGTGTTTGTATTTTGAAATCTCGTCATGGTAAAACAACTTCTGATGTATATATGCATGATTGATGAGTGTTGATAGCCAGCTGAATTGTGGGCAGGTGGTACGTAAGTCACATAAGCCGTCAGGATGCAGAGAACATGTTGCTCGAGAAGAATACACAAGGCACTGGCTACATACAACGTGACGGAGCATTCTTGGTTCGGCCAAGTGAAAGTACGCCCGGTGAATTCTCACTGTCCGTCAAGTACGTGATTTCCTGTACTTACTGATAATCCACCAGTCTTTCTATTTATATCAATAATATCAGTATGCTATTGCTGCATGGTGGTGTACAATTTAAAAAGTCATTTCATTATTGGACATCATTACAGTCAAGCTGTGTTGATCTTGATACTGCTATAGGCTTTTATCTGTGTCTCTGTCTGTCTGACTGGGTCTGTGTGTGTCATTTGCTGCCTTTTTTATCTGTCTTCACTATTATCCCCATTATGGGGCTGTAATGTGTCTTGATTTATTTGTTGATTTTGCCACCATGTAAACCATTTACTTACTTACTATTTTACTTACTTTTTTGCTTATTTACTTCCCTAAGAATAAAACAGTTCCACATGTTCCTATTTTCGGCATGTTCGTAAAACCTAGCCTTTTGTATCTTCATAGCGGCTACAGATAGAGACTTCAAATTTGGTGGATAGGTTGATTGTAGCAACTACTAGTCCATGGATGGCAAATCATCCCTGAAAGGGGCGTGGTTAGGTCATGTAAACCATTTAAATTTTAATCATTTAAATGATGACAAATGACCCTAAAAGGCACATGGTTTGGGTTAAGTGGCCCACTTTAAATTTTGGGGCCCCCAGTGCTATCTCCAGAATGGCTGATGCGAGAATCGCTAAATTTTGTATGCAGGTAGAATGTATCAATTATTAGTGTTGTTACAACCATCGAACTTTATCACTGCCATCACAGTGGTTGGCTATCATCGAACCAACACTGCCACACCACTGCAGTGTTTTACGGTGTTCTCGGCGGTCTTTCTGGCCTTGTTTCTTGAAAAGTGCCCTTCACTATTCTGCAGAGCAGCGATAGTTACGGTCCCTCTGCAGTAGCTGAGCTTTTTGTTTATAGCGTTGCTGGAACATTTGTAGAACTTTGGTTAAAGCAGTGCATTGGACTGTGACTTGCGTTTAGTTTGTGATTTACACAAGTTGCATGAACATGTGCAGTGACTTTCAGTTTACATTGCTCAATTGGAATTGGCATGTTTAGCAGTCAGACAAATTCACAGCATTAAAAGACTATGTTTATTATTCCTATTAGGCTGCACACAGTGCATGTGATACAGCCTATCGCTACAGATGTCGCATGGAGCATGGTTGGTCTGTGTGTTGGGCACATGGGTGAGATGTGCAAAAACTGATGATCCGATCAAGACCCATTTGGGACCCGACTCTTGGGTCTGAGGAACCAAGTATTACATTGGAGTCGAGATTAGACGAATCCGTTAGCAGCCATAGGGTGACAATTTGGTGATGTGGCCTTTTCCATATTACTTCGGACCATTGTAGTTATTACTGCAGGCTGTTTTGTCACTAAAATTTCTAAATCTATCAAATATTATTTGTCTAAACAAGGTGATGTTTTTGTGTAGATTTGCTGATCAGATTCAACATTTCAAGGTTTTGAGAGATGGCTCGGGAAAGTATTTTTTGTGGGTGGTAAAGTTCGATTCACTAAATGAACTTGTAAAGTACCATAGAACTGCATCTGTCAGCCGATCGCAGACAATCTATCTGCAAGACATGATAAGGGTTTGTAATCATGTTGTTGAAATTGTGGCAGCTTTGAACTTTTATTCCTGGTGATGCATATTATTACTAATACTTTATTTCCCGTAATTTGTTATCTTTTTACCATGCAGCATGATACACTATATGCTGTTGAGACGTCCATCTGTTATATTTATGTATTTATTAGGCATTCTGTGTCAGATGGTAACCCAACAATTGTTCATGCAGTTGTTTGGTAACTTTTGACCAGTCTCTCACTAAATCTTGGAAATGATACAAGATAGGGACACTGTTGCTGTGGAATGCAAAGCCACAGAAAGCCATTTGTGGTATCTTAACTTGTTACTGACATTGTGGATAACCTTGTGACCTTTGGCTCTCGGAAAGCTCTCCACGGTTAGTGTCTTGAAAAATACAGCAAATATTTATGCAAAGTTAATTTGTACATTCCAGTTGAAAGTCGTGAGCTGTTAATTTTGCTATATTATTCAACCAGAAGCACTGTTCAAGGTCATTCACAATTATGTATAGTGTCGTTACGACCACCGAATTTTCACCGCCAGCGCGGTCGTTAGCTACCACCGAACCAACACCGCCATCACTGACATTTGCTCCAATAGACAATGGTTGGAATTACTTCACCTAAGTCTGCTAAAGTGTCAATATTTTAACAGTTTTGAGTCTACAAATATGTAATTATAATTCGTTTTCTGAAACCCTGAAATTTACCTCTTTGGGAACTCCCCCCCCCCTGGTTGGAAACCCATGCATTACCAGATTGAACACGTTACTCGATAGAAAAATGTGTTGTTGCGACTAAGCTATTATTAAGCTGCATTGCATACACTCAGTGCATGCCTTATTGCTACAGGTGGAGTAGCGTGGCGTGTCTGTCTGTTGGTCATGTTTGTGGGCCATGCAGAAATGGCTGAACCTATTGAGATGCCATTTGGGGGACGCTGACTCACTTGGGCCCAAAGAACCATGTACAGTGCAACCCAGATAATTACACAGGAGCTGCTTAGCCAAGCTTTCTGCTATTATCCGGGAAATGTGATTCAGCGGGAGCATGTCTGCATGCACTGTCTGTTACTCAACATATTCAGAGCACTGATGGTAAATCACTGTAACGGAACAGTAATAACTGTTGTGTATTTTAGCCAAAAGTGATTGCCAGTTACGACTTCAAGCCACAGGAGGCTGAGGAACTGGAGTTGAAGCGCGGCGACATCATTTCAGTTCTGGACAAGAAAGATCCTAACTGGTGGATGGGTGAGATTGTGCGCGGCAGCCAGACTTATCGCGGTCTCTTTCCCAAGACATACGTGTCACCGTATACCGATTAAATGCCGGCAGTCAGTGACAGCAATGTTCTATCCACTCGGCACTCGGCTCTTTCTGTATATGTTTCTGAATAATGTTTGTGTAATATGCTGACCGTTGAATTACTTTTCATCTCGGCCTTCCACGTTATTCAATCATAAAAATTCAGTACTTAACTGAACGTGGCTTTTTGCACATTTTCTTGGCATTTTGTTTTGTACGCATGATGACTGCGTGTTCAGTTTAGCTTATGACTTTCACATCATGTCATCTGGTGCCCGTATCGACAGAACTTGAATGTGCGTGTGTATGAAATATTTAGTAACTGGTAGTGCTTGTTGAGTGCACTTGCTGCACAAATTCCTAGTCTCTGCAATGTAATATGTTTCCGTTGCTTTGTTGTTGTAATGTTCACTGTACTGCGACACAGATTGGTTTTTAGGTCGACTCTTCGACAGAGTCGACTTAATAATTTAAGCCGGTCTCAAATGTCTGTCCGTACGTACGTCCTTTCGTCCACAAAAAGTTCCTTCGATTTCAATGAAATTTGGTAATTAAGTACAGGTCGATGGGTGATGCACGACGGTAAGCAGTATCCAAGGTCAATGTCACGAGCCCTTTAAGCTTGGAAATCCAGCCATTTTAAAAAGCTATTTGCAACTGACCACAGATTCTTAAACTAGGGCGCAATATCTAAATTTGACCGGGCCAGATTTTTGATATTCTGCCTAGTTTGTGTGTCACATGACTTTGAAGTTGGCAGAAACGTCCGTTCTGTAGAGTTGACCGTCAGTCCCGTATGGGGCTGATTTTTATGTTATTAAAACTGTAAAGTAGTTGAGAGGAAAGTGATAAGTGTGAGTGTGATAAGTGGACAGAACGGCTGAGACGTCTGCAATGACGGTCCATTTGATAGTAGAAGTGTATAATATGAAGCGTGTGCAATAGAAACAGGATCAGAATACGCACATCATTTTTTGGCCATCATATAGGTCAACCTGTGTGAGCCGACACTAGGGATGTGCAGGAACCAATTCCCTCCCATTTCAATCCAATTAATTTTTCAATGACGTCATTCCCATTTCTATCTGAAACTTAAATCCCATTCCCATGTTTTGCCATTCAGCAATTCCCAAATCCCTCCCATTCCCATCCGTCAACTTAAACGAGACGTCATACTATAGTAGGTTGCAATAAATTGTAATCAAAATAGTCCAATTAATTTTTCAAGTAGGCATATCAACGTTAGTTTAGTTCAGTTCAGCGCAACTTGCTACAAAATTAAAACACTACAAACATTTTGACTGCTCAGAGAAAAAATCACAGTCTCAAGCTGTAGCACCACCCACAGTACTGCCCTTACTGAGTGTTGAATGCTGTGTTTTTTCCCACTCTATTCCCATGCACTTAATTCCCATCCCATGGCTGATTTTATTCCCATTCCCATGGGAATCCTATGGGATTCCAGCATTCCCCATTCCCATGCACATCTCTAGCCGACACCCCAGTCAAGAACTGGAATATTTTGTTGCAGCCACGTTTTACTGTTCACATGCCCTTGCTGTCGGCAACCAGTGCATTCTGCTGGTGGAAAAAGAGTTCTCTCGATAGTGTTACCTGCACTGTCGCCAATATCAGAATGTAAGATGACAGAAATTCCCTTTCTGGGCAGCATGTACATCAGCAGGTGCTGTAGCTTCTTAGACGTTATTAGTGAGCAGCTGCTGGCAGTACTTAGTAATTGAACTGATGTCTTTCACGTCTGGTTTATGGCGTATGGTCTATGGATGTGATGGAGCCAGCCAAAATCCACATCTGTCGGATGCAGATTTCATGTGCAAAATCCGTTGGATGCGGATTTGTCGTGCATTGAAAATTAATACCAGCTATTATAGCTACTGCGATTTAGTCTTAGTTACTTAAAATTTAACAGTTACAAACAAACTAGCAGTGAATAATTAACATCATTGTGATTGTTTTCTAAAAAGTAAAGAAATCACAACAAAAGATCTCTCCGTCAATCAAAAATAATTGCAGAGTTGGACCGAAACAAAAATTTCGAATCTGTCATGATTGAATTTTAAGTATCTGACGGATTTCGAATTTTGGAAAAAGTGTCGGATTTGGACTCAGAATTTGTCACATTCCTGGTACGGTCATAAAATAATCAGTGACAGTGAGTTGTGACTGAACTGTTGTTGTTGGGTGCAAGTGGTACAAGTGTTAACATTAAATATATGGTAACTGGTAGAATAGTCACGGACACATGCGCAGACGCTGGTTTTATAACCATTTACAGATAAAACTCCATTATCTGGTTGCCCATTAATTTTCTTCCTATGCTTTTTCCAAACCTGTGCATCTTGCTGGGACTAATCAAAACGTTCTGTGTCATCTGTTTCCATCCGAGCATGTCCTTGCCTTATTACTTCTGCCTACATCTTCATAGGGATTGCAATCCCGGACTGGTTTTCCCAGGATTTGGGAGTTGAGGATCTTGTTATCCCAGGATCCTGGCGGGATAACGGGATTTTGTCAAGAATATGGGATTGAGCGCTATGTGTTGCATGGTGGCTCAGTGGTAGGGCGTTGGACTTGCGATTTATATGTTGCGGGTTCAATTCCCGGCCAGTCCGCTTTCACGTAACACAGGTCAACTCAGCCTTGCATCCATCCGGGGTCGCTAAATCGAGTACCTGCTTCGGCTGGGGGTAAAGGCGGGATTCTCACCTCTGTCGGGTGGCAGGTAACACTGTGTGATCCATATGGCATGTGAGTTTCCTGTAGCGGTGAAGAGCTAAGTTGATGATAAACTACTATATACTGTTTACTTTTTTTACTTTACTTTATAATGCGGCACTATAACTTAATGTGTATAGTATTGTAGCCTATAGGCCTACTGTATATAAAAAGTAGTCACTTAGACTAGGCCTACGTGTACTTTTTTTACTCATCGGTACAATTAGTGCTGTCCATGGTGTTGTAAATAATATTGTACAACAGAACTGAGAATGCCTTACATCATAGCACGTTGTTATGGAGGCACCAAAAGGATGCTTTGTTGAATAATCATTAGTAGAAGCATAGCACATGCTTACTGTAATTATGAATTGCTCAGACATAGAAAAAGAATGGTCTAGCACCAGACAAGGTCACTCTTTAAGAGTGATCAGACTGAGAGAAAAATGCCACCCTTGAATAGAATCGCCTGGCTTCTGGTAGTCTCTGACTTGTCATTGTATTCGATTTTAAAGCCTGCCTTCCATTCAAGGATTTACGGTATGCGTGACATCATTAAATGTGCATCTGGGAAAAATCAGTAAGCAATATCACATTTGAGAAATTGCAATTATGATGATTTATGAGGACTTAGTGAGCCAATCAGGTAACTGTAGATATGTTGACAACTGTTTTTCAATTCCGAAATCCCGGGATTGGGGGCTGCTCAATCTGGGACTTTGAGATTGAAAATGCGGCTATTGCAGTCCCTACATTCTCCATTGTTTTTACGTTCAACACGTCCAGACCATTTTAGTCATCTTTCCTCAGCACCAAACTGACTGTTGTCATTGCTGAGCAATTCTTTAAGCTATTCATTTTTTCTTCTTTTTGAAGTTAACCCACATCCACTTGATCAGGCTTGTTATGGTTCAGTCCAGCTTTTGCTTTCTGCTACTTTTCATCGGCCACATATTGCTGCCATGTGTGAGAAAACTCGCCCAATCCAATATGTATGTACTTTGCCATTCGGTTATAACGAGTCGGTACCAGTTACAGTAGGCATAAACTCGCAAATCTTTTTCCATGCACTTCTGATCATGGCGTCATAGGCAACAGTAAAGATATTTCGACTGTTGCTATAAATTTTTTGGCTGAAAGAAATGCCTTAACATCTTGAGCATTCGTAACAGTCACGCATTTGTTATATTGCGCCGCAAACTACTTGAATATTGAGCAAGATACCATTAATCACATCACTTAGTATTTACAATGAAGATTGTACCAACAGTGGATTTTCTTTTGCATCTGGCAACAAAGTGTTTGGCTGTGTTACTGCAGCATGAGGCATGCAACTGTTTTGCTCACGTAATTTTGCCAGTCATCAGATATATTATTGTCTCAGTGTGTCTTTGAGACTCTTGTGGCAATGAATTGCCTCTGTATCAATAGTCGGTGAGGCATGATGTATTTGTGTGACTTTACATAGTTCATTTTGTGTTGGCACATCATTTTCATAAATTTCAGAACATCATTGTAACATTTATTATTACTGACAGTTGCTCTATTGTATTGTATAAACGGCTTATCTTATATTGTTCTTAACATTAACACCTGCGTTGCAGGTTTACAGTGATTGTGAAAAAACAAAATTTACTTATTTATTACAGTCTTTGTAGTATAATTGTGTGCTGTTAAATGTGCAAGAATTTTGCATTTACTGTTGTCTGCAACAGTGTAGAATCTTAAACACGAGCAATAAGGTGATATACTAAGGTAAAGAAGACGATAATGATTGATTAATATGTGGTTGATGTTATTAGCATAATCATCTTTATCCTGTGCACTGTGTTCCATAAAAAAGAAGCTGCTGTACTCTTGCCAGAAATTTGTGAAATATCGACCAATTTGCAAAATTCTTTCGCCATTTTACTTGACAGTAAATTTGTAGTAAAGTTGTCAATAGAGACCCCATCAAATATTAATATCAGAAAACTAGTGACAGTCTGAAACAAATATCTCAGTTAGTGATATATCGCTGTTCATCCAGTATCATATTACAATTGCTGTGTTTGCATTATAAGAATTTAGTAAATTATCGACATTTTACAAAGTTATGGGCAAAATGTTTACACACATACATCACTATCCTGCTTAAAGATGAAGAACTCACTGGAGATCTGATTCATAGCAGGTATCCACTGTTACAGCAGCAGCAAATTACGATGGGATTTTCTACTGACCTTGAATCCAAAATTGACAGATGCCAAACTGGTATAGCCAAGTTTAGTCTCGCCAGCCGACGCCATCAGCAACTGACTGATGTTTATCAACATTATTTGTGTGCATTGGTGTTTTGCTGGAACGTCTTTCTTCTTCACTGATGTCGATGCATGCACTTGATCATTCTGTTGGATTTTGTTTTGGGGTTTTTCAGTGTGGTTACTGGAAACATCCTTTTGTCGGTGAACTAAATGATAGTAATGTCACTGGGTAACTACCCTGTTTTTCCGCAGCTGTTTTGAGAGGCCGGGTCTTGGTTTTAGTTTACTTCACTTAGTTCTTGATCGCAGCAATTTTTCAATGCAAGTGTTTCACATGTACTGTAGCGATTGCGTTTAATGTGTGATGGAATCTTAAGTGATTACACTACTGCAAATTTAATGCTGAGTCTGATGATGAAAAAGCTTGAAAATAAGTCAGCATATGCAAAGTTACGGGCCAGGATATTTTGGCTTCATTGTTTGAAATATGGTATAATAGTAAAAACATTTTGTAATTCTTTGATTATGTACCCCGCGTGGGGCCGGGGTACCCCTTTCCGCCTTTGCTGCTCCCTTGTCCATTCACTTCCTCATCTTTTGCTTTTTATTACTTTTTCCTTTTCTCATCCACTTTACTTATTTTCCTCTATTGTCCATCCGATCCCTTTCTACCAGAATCGTCCCACTCCGTTTCCAGGCGAGAGGTCGTAGGAGGCGACCGAACCTGGGTTTAGTTTGTTTGATTTATGATTGT
>Ga0209780_1004106_pt1 | contig 11118 bp, 14 predicted proteins | sample WorMetexBAHAMAS2_FD_187384 | JGI IMG/M metagenome (GOLD analysis project Ga0209780, IMG submission 187384) | Marine gutless worms symbiont microbial communities from Max Planck institute for Marine Microbiology, Germany - Inanidrilus exumae... | ecosystem: Host-associated > Annelida > Digestive...
TGTCACCTATGACCTATCACAAAAAAATTTGAGTTCTGTGTTGTTAAGACTTCATTTCATGTCCGTATCAATAGCTAAATGCTGACAGGCAACAGTCTTCTGAAGTTTAATGTATTATTGGAAGTTGGAAACCTGCAAATACAAAAATTCGGATCAGGCCAGATCCTACCTCGGATCCGGCCGGATCCGGATCCACACTGGATCCTGAGATGTTGGATCCGGCCGGATCCGGATCTGCACCGGATCCACTAAATCCACCGGATATCCGGCCGGATCCGGTGCACCCCTAGTCATCATGTATCTGTTTGTCCGTCCGTTACAGGCTGGTACTTTACCAAAATGGTTAAATGTAGCATCACACAAATAAGGCCATACGATAGCCTAGGGATGCTGGTCTTCTGATGCCAAAAATATCGGTGAAATTCCCACGGGGTCACCTGAAAGGGGCATCAACATAGGTGGGATATATAAAAATCAGCAATTTTCGACCAATATATCTCAAAAAGGTACAAGATAAGAACATAGTTACTATGGAACGGTAATAGAAACTCACATGCGCTCTATCAGATGGCGCCATTTCCAGTGATCTTGAGTAACCACGAACTACCCTAAACCACCCCATTTTCCACAGTTTCTATTGCCTGTCATATCTTCATTGAGTTGAAGATATGGCAGACAGATTGATCAAGACCACAGATGACAAACCATCCCCGAAAGGGGCGTGGTCGAGGTCACGTGAACCATTAAAATTTTGGTGGGCACCAACCACATCTTTGAAATGGCTGCAGCCTGCAGCTGCAGTTGTCAAATTTTATACAAAAGTAGGCTATATTTAGTCCCAGGATATGGATGACAAATCACACATAAAAAGGGCATAGTCAGGATCACGTGACCCATATGAAATTTTGGGGCCCATAATGACATCTCTGGAACGACTGAAGCTCGAGTTGTCAATTTTGCAAACAGGCAGACTATATCCTTATCAAGTCCTAGCTTCCAGATGACAAATCACCCCAAAAATGGGCGTGGTAAGGGTCACATGACCCAACTTTCAATTTCAATGCCTGCAATCGTATTTCCGGAGCGGCTGAAGCGAGAGTCACCAAATATTGCACACAGGTACAATACATCAAATGTTAACCATGAAATAACAAAGTACCCCCAACGAGCGACACTAATAGGAAATTGTATGCGGCTTATCAAATGGCACCACTCCCAATGCCATTGAATGACCTTGAAGGTCACTTTTGCCGTTTGAAACTTTTCTGGCTGCCACACCTCGCGAAACCTAGCACAAATTTACTAACGTGGTGCGGTCCCTCAGCGGTAGGTTCTACAATAATCTTGAAAACATATGGTTAATACATCACATCTGTGGCCTGGCAAGCCTCACAAATGATTCGTCTATGAGTCTGACCTGACACAGTCATCAGTTCCACAGTTACCTTTAACAACTTACACTTGTGACAGAGTGCAGGCCTACAAAACTTGTCAGTCAGTTGTTATGACTACAGTGAAAGCATTAGATGTCATGTCTGTCAGAAACCAATCAACTTTTGTTCAAGCAGCTGTATTTCCAGGCACATGACAGTTTAATCCAGGTCCCACAGGTTCTCTATTGTATACTTTTAGAAGCAATGAAACCGTTTTTTATAGTCCAGCTGCATTCATGATGCCAAACCAACAGAGTCAGAGTACGGCATGCAAAGATCATAACTGCAACAAAGCACATGTGTATGACATACAGCGAGCGAGTGCTGTAGCTGATGTAGCCCGTGTCAACAGACTGATTATCACCCGATGAACCCGCCAGCTCCTCCGCACTCACTAACGACGACGACGTCGTTCTCATGACCTAACAACACACAATCAGCACCACTCATACTGCAGTTGTAAAGTAAAGTATACGTCGATTTCTATAGCGCATTGTCGTAACTACCTCTAATGCACTCAGACATGGATCACACAGTTTTACCTGCAAATTACACCATGCCTGCCTTTACTCCCCAGCCGCAGAGAATCACCGCCCTTTGGCTGGTACTCATATTACCGTCCCATGGACGGTAGAAGGTTGAGTCGAGCTGGGTGGTTGGTTACATACCGAAATAAAGTGCCGCCTCCGCAGCTTCTATGAAGATGACCTTTTGACACTGTAACCATGACTTTACATCATTCATACTAAAGTTACTATAACACTGTAACCCTGACTTAACCTTTAAGTTAAGCATCTAGCACATACTGATATGGTTAATGTGCCAATTTTTTAAAGTAAAACACCAGTCATTTTCACTGAATTGTGCAGGCAATGAGAAACACGAGAAAGCTGTCTTAAATCCGAGTTAGCTGATGATGTGTTTGCAAGCTAATAACTGACTATCCTGTCACTGATTGCATAAGTCCACAGTAAGCAACCAAATGTCAACCAACTGAACAAGCAGTACTTAGTGTCCCATTAAATACACAATAAATCTTAGCCTGCATTCATCAAATGAACCGGGTGAACTCTCGCAATGGCTTTGCCATGATGACAGCACCATAAATATCATCTCGGATATAACTATTAAATCAATGCAGAGTCAATACTGTAGAGGCAATCAACAGACCTAGTACAAAAAAGTGACAACACGTTCACAATAACCAATAAAAACACAAAATATACAAGTCGCAACACAAACACAAGCACAAACAAAACTCACACTCTACCAACATTAACTGATCTCTGTCACATCTGTATCAAGAACCAGGCCTGTGGGCACTGTAGCTGTCACCTACCATCGCATCTGTTCAAACATGACAACTATCTGTCCCATGCCTGCTGTACTATTAACCCATCACTTTGCCCTGGAGGACTCATCCAGCAGTATACATAGCTTGGCTTCTTAAACCAGCAGTCATCTAGACAAAACTGCTCATATGTGCATGCATATCAGTGTACACAGAACAGCTTTGAAGATCTTTCCACTTAACCTTATCACTGCTCAGTTGTTCTCTGTTAAATGGGAGAGGAAGCAACATCTGCCAAACTGCCATATTCATCATCACATAACTCATTATTATTATTATCATCAGCACTACAACCTTGCCTACGGCGCTCAGTCACATCTCGTGTGCTCAATTCTCTCTTGCACCCTCGATCTGTTACGGCTGCTGGCTGCGAATTCCGAATTTCCCGACAGAGCTCACGCACGTATGGCGCTTGATCCGTTGCACCTGACAACTCGGGTGCGTGGGCTTGAGCGGTGCTCGCTAACCTTCCACCCATGACCATCAGTAGGGAATGAGGATGCTATGCCAAATTTCATGCAGATCTGCTCAAAACTGTGCTTGAGCATAAGGAACAAAAAACACACACACAAACACACACAAACACAAACATCCGGTTTTTACTGCGTGACACTATGCTAGCATGGTATATGCTGTCGTCGTGTGTCTGTCCGTCCGTCTGTCTCTGTCCATCACAAGTTGGCACTGTATAAAAATGGCTGAGCATAAGATCATGCAAATGATGCCATATGATAGCCCAGGGACTTTAGTTTTCTGCTGCCACAAATTTCCCCTATGGCGGTGTCAAACAGAGGTGGGGGTAGGTTCAAATAGGCGATTTTCAACCAACATCTCGCCCTATCTCAGAAACGGTGCAAGATAGAAACACAGTTACTATGAAACACAAATAGGAACTCATATGCGCCATATCGAATGGCGCTATTTCCAGTGACCTTGAGTGACCCCTAACTACACCATACCACCCATTTTCGCTATTGAGTGGTCAAATTTTGCATGCATACAGGCTATGTCAAGTCCCAGCATAAGGATAATAAATCACCCTTAAAGGGGGCATGGTCAGGGTCACGTGACCCAATTAAAATTTTGACACCCTAATGACATTTCTGGAATGGCTCAAGCTAGAATCGTCCAATTTGGAATGCAGGTAGACTGTATCAAATCCTTGCACATGATGACAAATCACCCCCTAAAAGGGGCGTGGTCAAAGTCAGGTGACCCAATCCAATCACATCTAGTCTGTTGACACCACTATTAGGCACTTTAATTTCGTGTACTGATTGATACACAGGAGTATGAGTGCATGCACGAAATATTTCTCCCAAAGGGATGTGTTCAGAGTCACGCGACCTGTTTACATTTTGGGAAATTAGTGATAATATCTCAGAACCAGTGCAAGATAGACACATAGTTACAATGGAAGACTAATAAGAAATTGTATGTGGCCTATCGAATGGCACCATTGCCAATGCCTTTGAATGCCCTTCAAGGTCACTTTTGCTGTTTGAAACCTTTATAACTCCCATAGCTCGTAAAACATAGCACAAATTTAATAACATAGCACATTGTGCAGTCCCTCTGTGGTAGCTGAGCTTCTTGTATAAATAGATTATCTATACATATATCTATATCTTATCTTGTGATAAGATCACTGCTATCACTGATGAAGAAATACATACATGACTGTCAGCTGGCTGCATATCACTCTGCCTCTGTAGCCACATCCACGATGACACAGCGTCACTGGCAGCAGAATGTGCCTGCACACAGCTGTTAATGTGCTGTTTGGCCTGCCTCACAGCCTCCGCACCCGCATCACTCAGCTGACAGTCTGCTTCAAGGACATCAAAACAATGCTGCACTGAGCTGAGATACACGTCGGTCTGCTGCTGCTGGCGGATCAGACAGTCAATCTGACTCCGCAGACCACACAGCTCTTCCTGCTGTCAACACAGACACAGCAATTAACAATGAGTGCACATCAACTGTCCTTCTGCAATCTGCATCACAACAACTACTACAATCGTTTTCAGCTATTATACAGGTTAGTCAGCCCCCCAGTTGAGAACGGATTTTGTTGGTGCAAAGTTGTACTGCCAGGACTGCAACCAGCACATTCAGACTATGTACAAGACATTGGAGTTCTCAAAGTGCTAGCTACATTGACTCCATACCATTCTGAATCATAACTAAGACTGATATGTAAACCAACTGGAAACCAAGCAGCGCCTCTTCTGCAGTCGCTACACTGGCTGCTGGTTCAGCATCGCATCACTTACAAGACGGCGGTACTGGCACGCAAGGTCCTGACGACATCGGCGCCGTCATACCTCAGCGACATGCTCCACACAGCGGCACCAGCGAGACAGCTCCGATCATCCGCCGCACCGCTACTTATCATCCCACGCACTTGAACTGACATTGCTGGACGTGAGTTTTCTGTGGCTGCACCATCTGTTTGGAACTCTCTGCCACGCGACCTCAGTGACACCACCACTGCTACCTTCAAGCGACATTTAAAGACACATTTGTTTAGTCAGACTTAGTCCAGCATCACCAAATGCCTCTGTATCTTCTGACCTTATAGGCGCTATATAAATTGTAGTATTATGCATCTTTGTTAATACATGAACTGACAGCGCTGCCACAATGCCAATGTTAAGCCACTTCGGCGCGTTCAAAATGTGGCCGTGGCCGCACGTTTGATCTTCAATTTAGGAGATAGGCAGAACAGAACACACGACGCCCTGCCTCACCCAGCTACAATGGTTACCAGTCCGGTATAGTATTCAGTACAAACTTCGTACTTTGATACCTAACATCCTGTCCGGAAGAGCTACACACTATCTCCCTGACATCACACAGCCCACTTCAGCTAGAACATGCTCTGGTCTGCACTCTTCCTCTGTACAGACCAGTTTCTGTGAGGTGCGTGCGGAATCTCAGGATATACATCGACAGCGACCTATCCATGAGGAGTCATGTCTCAAAGGCTGTCTCAAACTGTTTCGCCGCCCTTTGCCGACTCCGAAGTATCCGTAGGCTGGTCAGTGGTCATATTGTCACTGTTCACGTCATTGATCATGACGCGACTTGATTATGGCAGTGTGACTCTGGCTGGTCTTCCCGGTCACCTGTTGGACCGTCTGCAGTCCGTGCTTAATGCTGCGGCACGTTTGGTCTGTTACGCGCAGAAGTACGACCACGTCACACATCTTCTCCAAGACCTCCACTGGTTGTGAGTTCTGGAAAGAATACAATTTCGAAGGGCCATACTCCTTTTTTGCTGCCGTAACAACATGGCACCCCCATACGTCCTCTGCGATATCCAATGGACTGACGAATCGGAGTCGCTGCGATGACTACGGTTCGGCTCTCAACAGCGGCTGATTGTACCTAGAACGCGAATCCAAACCACGGGTGACCGCTCTTTCCGTGTGATGGCTGCTCGTGCGTGTATATTTTACCACGTTACCGTTTTATCTAGTTTTAGTTTTGCTGCTATGTAACTGATCTGTACTGCACCTATATTCTTACTCAGTAATAGGTGCATTGAGGCATCGCGCCGAGCGCCCAGTCATTGGAGGAGACCTTGCGGACGCCGATGTTCCACCTGGCTAAAGGAAATCAATTCAGATGTGCAGTCAGTTATCATTGGGATCCACTCAGCCAGTGACTGTAAATTCTGGCGACGCATCGTCAACATGGCAACACTCCATCAAGGGGCACGCCAGTGAAAAAAGAGAATAAATGCATTATAAATATATGTATGATGATGATGATGATGATGTTGATCTTGATGACGTAGAAAAGCACAGCACTGGTCAGAAAGGCTTGTACCAGTGTACCATCACAGAAGCAACCAGAAAAAGCCAGCACTCACAACAGTGCAATAACCCACGCCGGCAATGTTTCAGCCACTGGTGACCTTGACCTTTGACCCTAAAATAAATGGGTTTCCAGGACTCATCATGGAACATTTGTATGTCAAGTTTGGTGATATAGCCACATCGGTTTTTTAAATATTGTGCAGAAAAGCAGAGACAAATAGCAGTAAAAACCCTAGCCCTGCGACTCACGTCAGCATGGGTAACTATAGCAACAACAAACAACTCCTGATTGGATATGATTGTGTTCAGCTGCACACAAAACGGCGGTGGTAGCAAAATGGTACACGTACTATTAGTGCGTGCTGGAAACATGTCTTATTCTCATCTCATTTATAGGACACTTGCCACTAACCACAGACAGTTAAGAATTTGATTATCATAACTCTCATTGCCACTGTACAAAACATCAGTATTTGTTTGGTGCCATATTCAGCATACTAATGCAATCAACGCATGTTACCTGAATGTGCACAGCCAGCTTAGTAAGAGCACCTAGAAAACTCCACTATCTACTTGTCATTCTGGAAACCAGGTATCTGTTTATCAATCAGTTACCAGTTACCGGTAGCAAAAACAATTTAACAGTCATAACTGTAATCAGGTTGGTTGGGTGGTTGGAGTTTAACGGCACTTTCAACACAATTCCGGTCATATTGCACCTTTAAGGTAAAACTATATTATAAATATTAAAATTTAGTAAGTATTAATTCCTGGGGGAAGATAAAGGAAAAAGAAAAATATAACAATAACAGTAGATTTAGATTGAATAAGTAAATTGAAATTAGGCAAATTATTTAACAAAAAAGCATAATATGTGTAAGACCCCTTTTTAGAAATTATAGTGGACAATATAAGTTGACTTTTCCAACAAAATTTAGTATATTTTGGCTGGGTGTTTAATTGAAATTGTTTCTTTACTGTAATCAATCTCTGAAACCGTGACGCTCAACTTGCACAGCAGCAGAGTTGTAAGACTTACCACTGTCAGAATGCCTTGGCTGGCTGCCGGCTCTGATGTTGACAGTGCCTTCATTCGATTCTGACGCAATTTGATAGGCGCAACATTGAAATCTGCTACTTCCTTACTCTGATCTACAATCGAATGCACACTGCAAACCTACCACCTACATCTGCATCAGAGAAACAGCACAATGTTAGGCTACAAGGTGTAAAACAGTTCAGAGTGAAAACACCATCCAGCCTCGACAACAGCAGCCACAGAATAAACTAGAAAAAGCCAGCACTCACAAGAGTGCAAAATCCCATGCAGGCTGAAACTGTTTTTTTGCTTCGTGACCTTGACCCGAGACCAAAATAAATGAGTTTTCAGGACTCATGGTAAACCATGTCTATGAAAAGTTCAGTGATCCTAGCTGCATCGGTTTTTGAGATGTCATATATAAAACAGACAAACAAACAAACAAACAAACCAACACACCACTGCTGAATACCCCACCAATGCAACTGCTGTTGGCATGGATAAAGAACTTTAGACAGTCGACAATACTACAAAAGTTACCCATTCACATTGGCAGTTATTACAATTGTAATTATAACCCACAAGCAACTATTATTAAACAAATAAATACTCCAGCTAAACAGCAGACTCTCCAAATAAGATCAAAATTCAATCTGCACAACAACCATCATAAAATCAATACAAGGTTTTGTGCATTTTGCCAACACTAAAGTCTTGCTTCACTTCAGTGCTCAAAAGACAACAAAACACAACATCAAACTGTAATGCGCACTTGTTCAAAACATTAAACTCACAACATTCATAGTGAGAAACAACAAAGTTTGAGAAAACAACATCACTAAATAGTTTTACATCCACATCAGAGCCTTACCAACAAAGCCAAGTTCATCTTTACATCCTTGCAAATCTTCAGCTTGTATAGAAACCACAATGGTGATGTCATCGATATCCATCAGACAACGAAACAGCTGTTGAAAGACATCTGCTAGTTCACCTGTCATGAACCTGGCACTAACAGACTCCAGCACTTCAAGTGTTGAAATGTAGGTGAACAGCAGCATGCTGCGGACAAGCTGTGCACCAACGATGACAGCTTGTAGCTCACTCAACAACAAAGCTGCTCTGTTCCGCTGATCATCCGACAGATCTTCTGGTAAGTCTTTGACTGAAATCATGCGCATAACCTTTTTCAGTACTGACAGAAGGCCTTCCTCGACTTGTTTGCTCTGTGATGACACCTCAATGTGAATTGGCAGCACCGCACCTTAATACAAGCACAATAGCACATGCATTTCATTTACGCAGAACAGTTCCAGTTCACTATTTCAAAATTATAAAATTTGTATTTAACAACTCTTAACAGCTCACTGTTAACTGGGCCACTTTTTATGTATGTGAATGAGACTGTAGAAACAAGAATCATGGCTTTTACTAAAAATCAAGCATATCTGATTTGGATATTGAAACATTAAAACCATAACAGCTCTAAAGAAGTACCTTTTTCTAAATAGTCAACAATGTATCCCTGATGAACAAGTTGCAGTGCTTCTCCAAAACATTTCAAACTGCGTTCACTACCACGTAGTAGAATGTCAATAAGTCTAGCATTCCTCTGGTTTGTTGTGCATTCTGCGAGGACACTTTGATGGTCTGTTTCATTGATAACATTCATGCATAACAGCTGATCAAGCAACTCGCTGTTTGTGTAGAGAATTTCAACAAGTTTGGCCTTGTTCCTCCGCAATCGACGTCTCACATCATCGTGCAATGGCAAATCACCTGCAACATCACCCAAACCTATCACTTGATAGCAACATAACAACTGAATTAATATGCACTGTCACTAAGATGTAAAAAGGTGCCGAACTAGACTACTTCTTACAAAGCAGACTGAGTTTACATAACTGTTCAGACATATCAACCACGCGCTAGCGAGCTAGCGAGAAAAATTCAATTATCGCTAATAGGAAGTCGACTACGCGCTTTCCATCGAGCCAAAGATGAACCATGTACGTTACCCCCAAGTCCACCAAAGGGTGGATCAAAAACGAAAATTTTTACATTTGGCATGACTCTTCATTTCTTCGTTGCAGGTAATCGTAGACATTTCAAACTTAATATGTGGGTTGAACATAGCAAGTCCCAGCCTACAGATGACAAAATGTCCTTGAAATGGGCATGGCCACGTCACGTAACCCATTTTAGACTTTTAGTCCCCTTAAGATATCTCTGGAACAGCTTAAGCTAGAGACTTCAAATTTGGTGTGCATGTTGATCATAGCAAGTCCCAGCCTTCAGATGACAAATTGTCCCTGAAAGGGGTGTGGTCACTATCACGTAAAAAGAGAAGAAGAGCATAGATACAAACATACATAAGTTTTTTGTATAGCGCATATAAATTCAATAGAGTCGCTACGCGCTTGAGAGCAGAGTGTCATCTGCAAAAAGGTGGTGGTCAAGGGAAAGTGAAGAAAATAAGAGTACTGAGAGGGGTAGTGTACATGACAAAAAGTAGAAGACGGAGAACAGAGCCTTGGGGAACACCACAAGAGGAAGCATGAAAGGAGGAAAGGTTGTTATCACATTTAACACAAAAGCAGCGTGACAAGTACGACTTAAACCAGCTGAGAACAGAACCATGGATACCGAACCAAGATGAGCACAGAGGCGAGTGATAAAGATGCTGTGGTCAACATGTCGTCTTCGTTTTCCCCATTAGGCTACCTGGTGTTCCATCAATGTAGTTGGCAACATGCTCTTGACCGTTCGTTCTTAGCGCTCGCAGAAAGCCGTCGAAAGCCTCCAGCGGACTCTGTTTAAGCCACTCCAGCAGACGACGATTTCGATCGAAGTTTGTCCGCTCGGCGGTGATCGCCTGCTCTGTGCACTCATCCAACAGATCTTGTTCTGTCAAAAGTGCCAACAACAACACGTTCGGATAAATAATTCGCAGAAGCTTCTCTTCTTTCCCACGTAAAAGCTCCCGGTACGACATAATACATGACGAAACTTATTTCTACAAAACGTATTTACATCAAGAACCGGCGATGTGAGGTCATTCAAGTACATTAAGGATGCACTGAATCATAATTTTGTTGCAATATCGTATACCACAGGCGCCCGTGTCATTGCACTTTATAGGGCTTTAGGCGTCATCGCAGCACTGCGGCAGCAGACGCAAGATGCGGCATATTGCTACCGACGGAGTAGCTTTCTCTTCTTTCTTTGTGTGTCTGTGTGTCTTTATGTTGGTCACGTTCATGAGCCCTGCAATATATACGGCTGAACCGCTGCAAGGACCGAGATGCCGTTTGGGTGGATGATTTGGGTGATGGGCCCACTGCCCAGTCAACCAGATTAGATTCACCACTTTGTACATCTATAACTCCATCTCTCTTTCACTCCCGGCTTAAAACCTACCTCTTTCACAAATCCTACCCCCCTTAGTTTTACTTCTTCCTCCCGGAC
>Ga0209780_1004107_pt1 | contig 11118 bp, 6 predicted proteins | sample WorMetexBAHAMAS2_FD_187384 | JGI IMG/M metagenome (GOLD analysis project Ga0209780, IMG submission 187384) | Marine gutless worms symbiont microbial communities from Max Planck institute for Marine Microbiology, Germany - Inanidrilus exumae... | ecosystem: Host-associated > Annelida > Digestive...
ATTCAGGGAACTGTTGTCATCATTATTATTGTTTTCGTTTTGGATTTTTTCGTTTTCGTTTTATTTCGTTTTTTATTTTTTCGTTTTAGTATCGTTTCAGTTTTCAGTATTTTTTCGTGTTAGTTTTAGTTTTAGTTAACGAATTCGTTATTTTTCGTTTTTGCCAATTTTTGCTTTAGTTTTCGTTAACGAAAATCACAGTGGTTCATTAGAGTGCATATACCTCCCCCACCGACTTTGATATCTAACCTCTAAATCTAAGACACGCGTAAAGACAGATGACAGACATTCTTATACTTATGCGTTTATTAAACACTACAGAAAAAAGGCAGATACATTATATCAATAACAAAACAATTGAGCATCGGCCTGCTGGTCCGTGGACTGCCAATGCGGATTTTGTACAGTTTGTTGATTTTGTGGATTTCGATATTTAGCCAACGTCGAGTTTAAGTGGATTTCGTGGACTCTGGGGATTTCGATTTTTAGGCTGTGTATTCGTATTTCGTCGGTGGACTTTGATAATTAGGCAGTTGGATTTAGTAGATTTTGTGGATTTCGTGGATTTAGATTTTTAGGCAGACCGAATTTAGGGTTGCCAGATTTTCCACAACGAAATACGGGAGATTAGGAGGGTCCAAGCCAATATCCATCCAGTGTCTCTCTCTAATTCCATATATTGCCAACTGGTTACAAATTACATACTGGCAATGCATGCTGCTAAAATTTCAAGAAAAATCAGAAGTGAGTCAAATTTTAATGTCACCCAGGCTCCGTAAAAGCTATTGTCAGTGAATGATTCACTGACGATTAGTATTGTCAGTGATTAACTGACGACAACTATTGTAAATCTTTTATTGCCGATAGTTGTCGTCAGTGAAATTATTTGCACTATGTGCATGGGGTTTAGGGTTAGGCTTAGGGTTGGTGTTAGTTTTATGGTTAGTGCTGTAGTACTTACTATAATATTGAGTGCTGCTCATAATAGCGTTTGGCACAGTGGTGCTACACAATGACTATTCATTACTTTTTGGTGTATGTTCTAACTTCAAATTGTGTAGATGGCTGATAAAATGTTAAATGTAGTTGTGCAATGTGCATGTAGAGTCATTAATAAATAATTATTTATGGAAACTGGCTCTTAGGATTTCATGGAAATAGATTGCACACCTAAATATAACGTCATTCTACACTATGTTAGGCTGCACCAGGAAAATGTGATTACTGTTCGCACTCCACGCTTGGATGCTGCATTGCACACTGCTTGCATTCATTCCTGTGTACCCCAATGCAGGGTATGGACCAGTCTTTCGACATTTTGCGCATAGCACTGATGACTTGTTTCGGCACTCACCTAGAGTTCCGCACTCCAGCTGCAGAACTCTGCAAGGTACATTGCAGGCCTACATGTTGTTGACATCGTTCGATCCGATGCTTACCCGCCCTCACTGAGGCGGCCATGCCCACTGCCCCTCCGGTCGCTGGATTACGAATCGTCTCAGGACACATCAAAGGCACGATACAAATCGTCCACATACCAGGAAACAGGTAACTGCCTGCCGCCCGCCGACATGCGCTGTCGACAGCGATGGTGCATGTATTGAATACCCCTAGATGTTCAGGAAGATGGACAGAAACTCTGGCATAGTCAAAGTAGTCTGTCACCAGTTGTAAAATTGAGATCAAAATGGATTCAAATCCGCAATTTTTCCCAAAAAATCGATCAAAATTGATCGTTCATTAAAAAGCCAGAATCGACACAGCTGCGAATGAGGGCGATGTTAGTATAGAGAAGGTGGTTTTCACTAAAGTTGTTAATAATTGTGTCCAGTTAACTGCTTGTCTGGTGTACTTTGGCCCAACGCTTAGCCTTGTCAGTGACATCTGCAACGTCACAGTGACGTCATTTACACATGATGACACAGTCTGTCTGGAAGCAGGGAATGCAAAGCTGCATAGTTAGACGCAGCTGTGTATCAGTAAGCAGCGCCACATGCCCTGGCTGCAGACAATATAGAGCGGAGATGTAACCCCACACACGGCCGTTTTCACGGCGGTCATCGGACGGCCGTGCATGGGGGTTACATCCTGTTCAAACGCACATCTGTTAGACTTGGGATTACAGCTACTGCTGTAAGGACCGGTTTTTCACTGCAAATTAATCTTCTCTTAACGTTAATGGGAGATTAACTCCCATTAACTATTGGGATCTTCCATTAACGTTAATGGAAGATTAATTTGCGATGGAAAAACCGGCCCTAATTGTTTATCCAGCTGGTCGCAGTAGATCGCAGTAGATACTTATTTGTGTGAGGTTACAGGAAAAATAATTACTGTTAACTGGACCGCAGTAATCGTGACCGGTCCGCCATTTAGGACCGGTGAACCTGCGAACCGGTTAACCATTAACAACTCAATTTTTATGCTACCAGTCGCATGGAATCGGATACATGGCATTGGCCTTGTCAGTGGGCGATTGTGACACCAATAGGTTCACTCGCAAACGACAGGACTGCCGGGACAGTCTAGGCACTATACTTAGTGAGACGGTCGCGACGGTCTCACTTAGTGACCCCCTACAGTCGCGTGCAGTGAGAAATTAGCGTATTCTAGGACAGGAACGATCTTGAAGCCTCTCAAAGCCGCGACATTCACCTGTTTCCGATTAACAATGCTAGCCTTAACACCCACCGATGATATTCGCCACCGGCACCACCACCGCGGTGGCATGTCAAAAAAAATTCCTTCCACCGTAACAACACTACCTTGGTTGCCACGCAACCATCCTACCGGTTGGTTGCATGGCACAGTGGTTAGAACGTTGATCTTTGACCGGCGAACTTTCATGTCCCACTCTCGACCTGCAGCTGACGGGTGACTACTTATGTGGGTAAGCCGTCCGCTATAGGTCAGCCAACTAGGCCAACTCAGCCTTTCATCCTTCGAGGTCGATAAATTGAGTAGTAAGCTATACCAGATGTGTGCCACCTCGTTCAGGTGGTGCCGTCTGGTGAATGCTTACGGAGTAAAGTCAGAATGGTCGTGTGGGTGGCAGGTTAAACTGTGTGATCCCGTGAACACGTGCCATTCTGTAGCGCTTCGTGACTGTTTAGGTCGTAAGAACGTGCTATATAAGTACCTCATACTTTACTTTACTTTACTTTTCTTTACTACCTATGGTAATACCAAAGAGTGACATGTTCGAAGGCCCGACGTCATTCGCCGATGTTTGCACGCCGTCGACGACCGGATCAACCACCGGTAATGGCGTCAGTTTTAACGCCACTGAAATCTAGCAGTGCCAGATTTTTAAAATTGTGGCTGTTTGCGGCATCTGACGGCCGTTATATTATAATCAGCACTCAAATCATTATCATAACAATGTCTCAATAGTCAGTGAGTCACTCTGATTATAACTTGTAACTCATGTCATAATATATGAATGTCAGTGTACAATCGTTCAATGCAACCTAGACTGTTGAATAGAATCAAAAAATTGATTTTTGCCATTGGTCATGTAAGTGGAGGTTATACATTAAAAAAACCCGTTTGTCCGACACCTTGACAGACCGCCGTGAGACCGGTCGTCTGTCGAGTTGTTGGACAAACGGGTTTTTCGAAATCTATAACCTCCACATATATGACATTGTTAACTGCTATGCTGTCTGCTTTTTGTTTTTCCATTGAAGTCTTCCATAACTCTGTGACTGCATTAGAAAGTTCTACTTTATGTATGAAGTAGAACGGTTATGTGGAAATTATTTGCTGTGTTGAGTCAGACGAAACCTTAACACAGTCATTCAATCAAGCTTAGTTTAACTTAGTTTGTTTTTTATTTTTGCCAATCAAATGCAAATATTTGGCTAATTCGGATATTTGGCGGCTGCTAGGACGTCTAATACCATGCTAACACCAATAGTATAATTATGTGAGTGGGTGTTATTTTCAGTGTGTTATTGTCGGATGGGTGATATCTTTACTGACATTTCCACTGTCGTCAGGCTATCTTTAGTGTGGGATTGGCCACACTGAAAATAGCCTTGCAACTGTGCAGATGTAAGTGCCGGCACTCAGCAGATCAAGAGCAGTATGTTTTCTGGGCTTATTGCATGTAGTCTAGGTCATTGAGTTGTAGTGATAAGATGTTGGCAAAGTGCAAACAAATGGAGTTAAATTAGACAAAGTAAAAATTGTTCGGATGTTAGGAGAAAATGATGTTGTCTTGGACACAAACAGTAATTATAATGATGATATCTTTATTATACTGTCAGTTATTTAATGGGCCAATGGCTGGTGAAATTTAGCTTTGTACAAAATTTTGATATTATTTTTTTATCTATTTTGTCATCAGAAACGTTTTCAGAAAATAGATTAATTATAACCCTGTATACAGTGTATTGATATACTGCTGAATTGCAGGCATGTTTAGTATGAGATGCTGCATGCACTGCAGACATGCTCCAACTTAATACCATATCCCAGATAATGGCATAAAAACATGTTGCTTTTGGAGTCTTTGATATACTGGTGCTATACAAGCGACATTATTATTATTATTATTATGTTAAACGTTGCCTAGATGCAATTAAGTAATTTTTTGTAGCTACGTAGTTGTGTTTTATAATTTTTATATTTTTTAAATAATTTTTCTATTGTAGCTGTTATAGCTGTTCTGGACTACCTCAATATGCAGAATCGGCCATACAGTGCTGTTGATATATTTAACAATTTGCACAAAGAATATGGAAAAGTGGTAAGTTGTATCTCCATATATTCTTTATATTATAGTTCTGCCTCAACTTAAGTTTTAAACTAAAATGTTAAATCACTGTATAAAAAATCTCATTTTAAACAAATGTTCAGATTAAGATCAATTTTAAGTGTTTTAAACCAAGTTTGTATGTCAGTTTGAAACTAAAACACTGGTTTAAAACTGGTATTTAAAGTTCTGGCTTCATGTTATTCAGAACAACAGTACATTTCTGTTGTGGAATTTGGAATTAGAAATTTTCTTATCGTTTTTCTGAGTTCACTATTTATATGTTGAATACTAGTATCTGCTTTGAATGCAGGCTGTTTGTAAAGCTCTGGATTCACTGGTTGCTGATGGGAAGATTAATTCAAAGACTTACAATAAGCAGACGGTTTATGTTGCTAATCAGGTTGTTTAGATGCTATTTCTCATTTTAGTTAATTTTTTTGCATATACTTTATCGCAGCTGGTCATTAGTTCTATAAAACTGATATTCTCAAACTTCGTGTTGCTTTTAGAGTAAAGATTTTAAAATTGTTTCACCAGAAGTTAGAGAGTTATACAGTTTATGTGTAGAAATTTGTTGTCAAAATGGATACATTAAAAATTAAATTATTAAAAGATCTAGCATTGACTTAAAATAATTGGTTTAATTTAATTTTAAAATTATTTAATTTATTCAAAGTAAATAATGTGTTGAATAGATACAGCAGTGTTGTTTGCAGTCTCAGTTTCAAGAGGTAAATGATGCTGAACTCAAAGAAATGGAAGCACAGATAGCCACTATGACACAAAAGTTGAAGGACTCCACTGAAGCACAAAGACACCTTGATTCAGGTTAATATGTGACAGCTGACAGTCATTTAGTAAAATTATTGACTGAAATTAGATTATCACATATTTTTATATTTGCAACTTTAGAGGCTGTGGGCCAAGGTGTGTGATAGGTTGCTGAAGATGTTGTGGTGTGTGTGATGGCATGGTATCTTATCTTATATCTTCAAAATAGTTTTTCTAAATATCTTTATCTTGTATCTTTAAGATGCTTTTTGAAACTATATTGACAAGATGAAGATACTTTTTGAAGACATTTTGTAAAAGTTATTATCAGAGTAATTTAATCATGTTGCAGTTGAATCCAAAGCACTGCTGACGTCATCTGAATTTATTTCTACATGCTAGACCTTTATTGCCAGTAACTAACGAAATGCAGTCTTAAGTCGGTATTCAAAAACTAAAATTTTCAATTTTGTGACAGCTCTACTGCAGGTCACCGGATGTGAGCTTCAGAGGTTTTGATGTCATCAAGTTTGTTTCTGATCATTCAACAGCTAATAGCTCATTGTAATACCACTATGTAATATGTGCAAAATCAAGATCTACAGTAACTATAAAAGTGTCTTCAAATACTATCTTAAAGATACCGTCTGTATCTTGTATCTTTATGATACTCTCAAAAAGTATTTTGCACATCGCTGGTTGTGTGTACAATGGGTAACATTTAGCATTTATTATGTAGTGCTTTTATTATGTCATGTTATGGTCACGTGTTCATATTGAAATGTTCACTAATAGTGAGAGGTGGAAATCAGTCATGCATATACCTTAACGATCAGTGTGGTGTTTTAAAGCTTTAATTTGTTTATTGATTACATTTTGACTGGTATAAATATAAGTAATTACTTCTTCGATGCTTTAGTGCTATTGATTTGCTGTGGGTAGCAGATCTAGCTTGTAAAATGTCCCAATCCAACAGTTGCTGATGGTTCTAGGCCTTGAAACAGTCAGAAAAAGCATCATTTGTCTGGTGTTGGCGTTTAATTGATAGTGCATGAGAGCTGTTTTGAGTACTTGGTGTGTACAATTGACATTTACTTAATTAGTCCATGGAGACCTTTGGCCAGACGTTCCTCTTAGTGACTGACTAGAAACCTAGGAAACACAAGCATCGCTGAGCCACTGCAATACCAGCAGCATGCATATGCTACCACTGCTGAAGGAAGGGGAGAGGGCCACCCTAACCCTATGCTTAACCCTTATCCTAATTCCTAAATTGTATCCTGGGCCCCATATGGACTCTGGGGCGGTAATCTGCCTGTGATTCATTTGTTGATTTTGGTGCTATATAAATTGTTTGTTTGTTTGTTTACTTAACTTCCTTCCGTTTTTTCTTCTTTCCTTATACTTTCTTCCTTTCTTGTTTATTTCCTGACTTATCTCATTCACTTCTTCCAGAATAGACCCGTTCCATTTCCAGGCCAGAGGTCGTAGAAGGTGACCAAACCTGGCTTTCGTTTTTTGGGTTCATTTTGTTGTAGTATATTTTGTTACCGATGCATGTTTGCTTTTGTTGTATTTGTTTTAATTTTTCAGTACTAAGCCAAGTGATTGGCTGGAAGAACATCTCCAAAATGACTTATTTTGTGTTGGGTGGGACGTAAAACCTCAACTCATTCAATCAATCAATGGACTAACAAAAAAACATTGAACTTTTCTCCCACAGTGGCATGCGAAGTTGAACCCCACCACTTGGTATGGTGATGGAGGTGATCCATACCCTTTTTGCACCTTGAAACATATTTGTATCCGACGTATAGTTTCACCACTAACAGGCGCTGAAAATTTGTGGCAAATTTCACCCCCTAAATTTACACCCCCATAACTCCGTAACCCTTTGAGTGAACCTACCCAAATTTTAATACCTAAGCCATTATGAATTTGCCCACAACTCTGAAGATTTTGTAAAAAAATCGCCCAAGAGATATACTTCTTTGAGGCATTTATATTCCGAAATTGACTAAAATTTATTTTCCATTTTGGGGGCCCTCATCCCTGCACTGCTGAGGGTCGACTCTCCACGCCAAATTTCACCCCTCCATCGATACAACATGTTGCCCTTGCGAGGCAAAAAAACGCAAAATTGTCCCCGAAGTAGCTGAAATAAGGGTGCTATGCACTGTGCACAGTGCTGCTGGTAATTATCCTGTCAAAACATACTCTGAGTGATTAAGCCTAAGTATCCTGTAAATATAGTATGCAAGTTAGAGAACTTGTAATATAAAAATATACAGCAGTCAGCTAATTCCAAAAAGAACATTTTAGTAGTCAATGAGATTGTTTATAGCTGACGTCCTGCCACGGGTACAATATATAAGTAAGTAGAGGTAACTGTGTAGTTAATGTAAGTCACTAAGATGAAAGGACAACATGAGAAAGTGATGCGTTTGTTTGTGTAGAGCTGCAGGTTCTGAACACTTCACTGACAACTAGTGAGGCTCAGGCACACGTCGCTGAGTTGACTAAAGCGGTAATTTAATTCTATCAATTTATTAGGTCGACTCCTGCGAGTCGACCTAATAAAGTGGGTCTCAAATATCCATCCGTACGTCCACAAAAAGTTCATTAGATTTCAACGAAATTTGCTGTGTAGGTAGAGGTCGATGATTGATGCATGATGGTATGCAGTATGACCCGATCCAAGGTCAAGGTGACGAGCTCTTGAAAGTCGGAAATTCGGTCATTTTCAAAGGCTATCTCCTCCCCCATTTATAATGGGGGGCTGGCAAATGACCACGGATTCTTAAATTAGGGCACAATACCTAAAGCATATCAGGGCCGGATTTTCAATTTTTGTCATAGTTTTTGTGTCACGTGACTTCGAAGTTGGCAGTAATAGTCGACCGCCAGTCTCGTACGGGGCTAATTTATTACTGTTGTCGTGTAGGCTTTGGCATAAAGGCAGCAAAGCCCCTTCATTTAGGAGTCTAGTGATAGATAAAGACAGGATGAGGCCAAGCCACTGACTGAGCACACTCAAAACACTGACCCCAGTCATTGGCTTGGCCCACTGATGGGGTCATTGCTGACGCTGTTTATGAGGTGACAGGAAGGACACTTAACCCCAAAGGTTGTCATCTGGTACAAGTTGGTGGGTGGAAGAAACCAAGGGGAACTGGTTCATCTGCAAAATGGCCATTTAAGTGATAGTGATAATTTATTTTTCTTTCTTATTTTTCACTACTTTATACTAGAGTCAGGACTAATAAATTACTCACTGTATGCATTTGTCAGTGATGTTACCAATAACTGTGATAAGCAACTGTCATTTACTTGGAGTCGAGCTTGTCTTTGATTTTACCTAACTGAGATACTTCAGTCACATGTCAGGCTCATTCCTAGAAAAAGATGCTGATACAAAGATATAATGACAAGAAGGTCAATGGAAAGAAGAGTGGCTGGATGACCTCACTGAAAAAGAATGGGCTGGTCTCATATTGTCTGTTGTATAACCTTTGGAGACAGGCAGATGATCAAATGTTTGTTGTCATACTCGCCTGTGCTCCTCCCAGAGTACCGTACATCTCATATCTTTTATGCCTGTCTTGTCTAAAGGAGCTTTGGTTAAGATTGGTGACTAAGTTTGATTCCCTGTGGACTTGTTGCTGGCGTCAATCTGCACATAGTTGACAAAGAGTGGGAAACTCCACGAGAAATTTCCACGTTACTGTACACATTTGGGGAGCGTGTGGTGTATTTGTCATTTTCACCTCAACCACCATCTTGACAGACATTTTCCATGCGAGTCTGGGTTCGCCAGTTTTCCCAGTTTTCTTCTTGTGCTTGTTGCAGAAATGAAGCTTTATGTTTGTGAAGTAGGCCTATATGCACATAATAGAAAATACACGATGAGTTTTGTTGGTGTTGTGTATGTTTGTAGTGTTCGCATTACGAAGAAAAACTGAAGGTGCTGCAGTCAAATACGAGTGCTGTGTCACCAGATGAAAGACAAGAGGTCCACGTGTTCCTGTTTACGTCTTACTATTTGTAAATTAAGTGGTATTTTAGAAAATGAACATTGTACAGAGCTGTGTGGAAATGCCGATGGGCATAATGTTGTTTGTTGGCAGCGTTTCAATGCTCAACAGTTTTGTTAAGGATGATCAGCAGGAATAAATGCCATTTCACTGTAATTATTTAATTAACTTTTTTTGACTACCTGCGGCCTTAGCACTTATGAGTTTACAAAATAATAATAAGTGATTTTATGCCATCAAATGCCATAGTGTGTCTGTCACAACTCTTTCACTGCACCAGAAAAACTGTAAAAATAACAGTTTGTTTTATTTTACAGTGATCATGAACACTTTGTCTAGTCTCTGCCACTGTTTGCAACAGTTGTCATAATTTTTACCTTGCCTCTGGGAGTGGTTATTAAATATTGTGATGAGTAGGCCTATGTCTGTGTGTGCCTGCGTTACATTATGTACTTCTGATTTTTGTGGATGACATCATGTTTTGTTTTCTACAATGGGCCGTATAGCGGTAATTTTGACTACATATTTCAAAATTACTCAAAAACTAAAGTAAAAGGATGAACAGAGAAATTTGACGATTAATGGGAAGAATTACCGAAACACGTTGCCGTAGCTATTGTTACTATGGTAACGGTCATGCTGATTTAAATCTACATTTTACTGTTATGCAGATCCGAACTGATGCAACTTGTCATCTGTGCCAGGATGATGAATAAACACTACTTCACTTGCTAGGAGAGTGCAGCGCTTTGTCTGTTAAATGCTTAAATATCCTAGGTTCCCCATACATCAGTTATGAGGAACATATTGACGTGCATTGGCAAGTCCTTTTGTGGCTTGCAAAAGCCTCACAGCGTTTTTAACCCATTTGGCATCACCCCACACAGATGGCAACATCTCCCCTGCAAGAAGATAGAAACGGTCGACGTTGGCAGAGAAACAAATGTACCAGTGACTTCGATGCATGGACGTAGGAAGGTGAAGTTAATTTAGCATCGATGGGACTTAGGTTAAGGAAATCTGTGTCCCCAAAAAAGGAAGACACCAAACTCATGGCCGTAACTCTGTCATTTCTTAACCGATTTTCAAAATTCTTTCACTGACGTACTCAGCGGTAAATTTGCAGCACAGTGATAATTGAAGATCCCACCACACCTTAAACGTGTCGCTACACTACCTTGGGAAATATTTTTGTTGAAAAATTGCCATTTTCAACAGGTATAAGTGAAATTAACCATCATTTAAGACTTGCACGTAATTTTAATAGATTTTGTTTACCGGTACTTACTTATTGCTTCAGTTTCCGGTTTGTGTTAAATATTCTTTGTAAACAGCGGATGATCTTACGTAAATAAATGTGAAAAACTGAAAACCTTTAGAAAACCTCCGAAATGCTGTTCAGCTCGCAAATTAATCAGTGAGTTTCCAGAGAAAAACTGGAAAAAGGGCGGTTTAGAAAAATTATTGAAGAAACTACGGGAGACGAGTACGGTCGAACGGAAGAAGGGAAGTGACCGGCCTAAGACTGTGCACACTGCCGAGAACGTTTCG
>Ga0209780_1004108_pt1 | contig 11116 bp, 6 predicted proteins | sample WorMetexBAHAMAS2_FD_187384 | JGI IMG/M metagenome (GOLD analysis project Ga0209780, IMG submission 187384) | Marine gutless worms symbiont microbial communities from Max Planck institute for Marine Microbiology, Germany - Inanidrilus exumae... | ecosystem: Host-associated > Annelida > Digestive...
CCCATGGGAAGCGGCAATTTTGGGATTGCCGGCACCGTCACCACCTCTTTTAATGGGCGTTTTCCACGTAACCCGGGTTAGTCGATTCCGTGACGGATTTGTTCCTCCACTTGTTCTGGAAGAAACCTGTGGGAATGAGTCAGTCAACCAACAGTGTGTCAGAGCACCGAAGAAAACTCAGAGCACTGACCAGCCGGTGAAAGTCACCCGCTAGCTTTATTCTTTCTTTGTCCACCACTGACTCTTGATGGAAGGGGCATTGATCTCTTTATGATGGCTCTCTGATGCCAGTTCCCGAGGTCACAAAAATTGCCTGGAGATGGTGAGGGATGACCTGTTAATTGTTCATTCTACACTCAGTGGTCAGTTGATTGTTATGAATGTACAGACGACCCACTGTGCTCAGCTTGTGGGGAAGAGGAAGAAACGTTCCTTTGTTTTCTAGGGAAGAATTGTGCCACCATGCTGACATAGTATTGCATTATGGGGGCTTATATCACACAGCTTGAGGAGCTATCTAAAGCATCACCATCATACCCATTAACCCATTCTGAATTTCTGATTTGCTGGTTTTGATAACCTTCATTATTTCGGGGATGCACACTGGGTTTAACCCAATGTGGCCACAGCACTGAGTATTCTGTACAAGGCAAGATAGCAAGTCCTTAGCATAACTCGCATTAATGCTAAATTAACCTTGCTTTCCTACATCCATGCATCAAACTGTATTTGTTTTTCCGCAAACATTTATCGTTACCATAATAACAGTAGCTATGCCGACGCTCATTTCTGTAATTCTTTCCATTAATCGTCACATTTCTTTGTTCCTCTTTTACATCAGTTTGCGAGTAATTTCCAAGTAGTCAAAACTATGCCCTTTAATAATAGGAAATTGAAATATGTCCGACTTTGCGGTAATTAAGTAAATTTAAGCGAAATTGGTCCTTCGTAGCGAAATTCATACCACTGTAGAAGAAAAACATGATGCCATCCACAAAACTGGAAGTACATAGCATATCGCAACAACACCGAAGGAGGACCGAGCCTCAGGCATCGGCAACATCCACAAAAATTGGTGAAGATCGTGCGTGTGACTCCAGAGATATCTTTGTGGACAGACAGACACACAGACGTACTCATCACAGTACTTTGCAACCACTCCAATCCCATACGAGGTCTATCACGCATGCACTAGTAGTTCACCAAATTTGAAATGTCTAGTCACCCAATCCAAACATCACGTGACACTGACCACCGTACAACGACCATTCATGGGTCGTCTATCATAGCAAGGCTAACACTTGATGTGGCCGAACTGCATACTAGATTTGACAACTCTAGCTTCAGCTGTTCCAGAGATATTATTTGGGGCCCACAAATTATAATGGGTTACATCACCTGACATGACCACTTTAGGCGATACAAAATGTGGGGGAAAATTGGGTGGTTTTGAGTAGACAGGGCCACTGAAAATTGCACCATTTGACAGAGCACATACACTATTAATTATAATAATATGTATTCCATAATGGATCCTCTTAAGAGGTATGACTGAATTGCTTTTGCTTGCTTTTTGTGTATGCTGTAAAGTTGTAAACTTTCAGCTAGTAAAGGCTTTTGGTCCAAGATGCTAGGAGTTGGGGACTTCTACTATGAGCTTGGAATACAGATCATTGAGGTCTGCCTAGCAACAAGTCACCGCAATGGAGGTCAGTTTACATTAATATTTAATTTTTAGTTATTCCGTTGTTCAGAACTGCAGCTGTAGATTCTGATATATGATATGATGTGTTTAACATGATCTCATGTTCTGTTCATTGTTATTTTGTCTTCATCTTACAAATAAGTAACTGCCGGTATGTTCATTCTAGCTCTGTTTACTCTGTGACTGTAAATGAATTTCTTCATATTACTAGTGATGTGGAAATTAACAATTAATTGTGAAATTAATCACTGAATAATATAATTTTTTGGATCACATAATTGCTGAAGGTTACTGAGAGCCAGCATTTTTTACCTCAGGAGCCATTAATTTTTAGTGAGCCCAGTAATGGCTCCGGGGTGGTAGTGCACCATGATATCAGCGCTATATAAATTGTTTGTATGTTTACTTAACTTCCTTCCTCCCTTTCTTCCTTCTATACTTACTTCTTTTCTTATACTACCTTTCTTACGTATTTACTTCCTTACTTGTTTACTTCCTGACTTATCTATCTACTTCTTCCATAATAGGCCCATTTCCTTTCCAGGCCGGAGGTCATAGGAGGCGACCAAACCTGGCTTTAGTTTATTTGGTTTATGTTGCAGTATATTTTGTTACAGATGCATGTTTGCTTCTGTTGTGTTCGTTTCAGTTTTTCAGTGCTAAGCCAAGAGATTGGCTGGGAAGAACGTTTCTCCGAAATGACCTATTTTGTGTCGGGTGGGACGTAAAACCTTAATCAATCAATCAATTTTTAGTGATAAGAAATGATGATATTTAATGGATGATTTTATGTGATTGGAGTCAGTTCTCTACTGGTTTGGTACTGGTGGCCGGAAGGGCTTCTGACCCATAAAAGACCTGTTCCATTTTCAAGAAAGTTTCTGTTTTAGTGGGCCAGTCCAACCTGGGGTAACTTAGAAAAGAAGGCTGGTTAAACATAAACTGAATGAAATGTAGCAATAGTAGCAGTGATAGTAGTAGTGGTAGTAGAAGACAAACGACACAGAACCCAGATGATAAGCCGAACTGTTACCATGGTTGGCTAACATTAGTACAAACCTTCACAAATCAAGGCTGCATGAAATAATCATTTCTGTTTTATGCCTGCATTTGCGCTAATGTTCTTATGACAGTCCCATGTGTCTGTGTGTGGCTCAATACATAAATGGATCGCACTAGCTTTTTGTGCAAGTGAAACCACAGAGGGCAGCTACATCATATTAGAATGGGATACCTCCCCAGAGGTGGGATATTAGACTTGGATAATTTTTGCCTGGCTTACTTATTTGCAGTATATAATTCATAGTCTGTTTTTGGCCACTGTTGGACATCACAGCACTTGCTGAGCTATTATTGTCAGTTGGTGTAATTGTGGTAATACTTTGTTTTCAGGCATCATGAGTCTTGATGAACTCCAACAACGGTTGGTGGCAGCCAGAGGCCGTAACAAGCAAGAAATTTGCAGGTTGTTTAGCATTAATATGTAGAATAAAGTACTGCATGGGACCAGTATGTCATTTCCGATCCAGTCCTGTTGCCACTGCCATTGTTTCCATCCCCATCCCGCTTCCGTAGTTGTTACTGCCTATGTCAACTTTCACTTCTGCTTCCATCCCATTCCTGCGGAAGCTATTACCCGTTTTGCCATTTCTTTTCTCTTAATGATAAATGTTGTATTTACCTATTTCTTATTGGTGTATTGGTGTATTATTAGCAATATTGCAAATGTCCCATGCACTGCTGTACCATGCGGTGTTCCTGTATGGACAACTAAGAGTGGTATCAAACCATCAAAGTACTTCCAGTCTGACGATACAGTGTCTTTATGTATTGTAGATTAACTGTGAAACCTTTTTGTTAGTATCTGCATAACACATTATAATTTGCATTTCAAGCAGTAATGTGCACTAACGAGATTGTTACAAAGACTGAAAATGTCCTAAACCTTGTTTTCGCTAATAATAGTAGCATATAAAGTTAGACAGTTCTCACAGATAGTATTTTACATGGAAAAACACAGCAGGGTCTGTTTAGATAGGACAGTGTGTGTGTACTTTCTTTCTTCTTTCTTTCTTTATTGTGGGCAGAGGTCCAGCCTACTTCTGAACCTCAGTGCTGAGACCGTATAACAGTCCAGTTTGCCAGTTTAGGGAGAGGAAGGGAATTGGTAAGTGTGTGCGGATGTGTGCGTGAGTGTGGGGAGGGCAGTTTATTAGGAGGTGAACAGCTTGTTGGGTATTTCTAGCGCACCTCCTTTAGACATGGCCTACTGTCTGGCATAGCCCTGAATGGTGCTGTGTGTTGTGTACGCCAGCGGCCAGCCAAGTCTATTTGCTTCAGGTTATGCCGGCGTGACTAACAGCATTGACGATGCTAATCAAGGTGTCAGCAACGGTTACAGTTTATAGAGGACACCGTCGAACCCTCTTTTACCTGCCCAGGATTATCTCCCTGTTCATCGTGTGCGTAGGAATTATTTGAAATAATTCTTTGGTAGGCATACGCACCTGGGCTGAGGTCTGAACCCTGGCTCCTGAGCGCGTCATGCTTTACTGCACATGGCGCCCGAGTGGTTTGACCACCGGGCACTGGATTTTACCGCTCCCACTCCCGTGCAAAATTCTAATGTTAAACGGCACTGTTTCTCAGTAAGAAATGGGCTGCATTGTCACAGATATAGAATAGCTTTAATATTAGCCCCTGCAACGACGATAGCAAGTCGGTAGATTACTGCAGAAAGCTGCACAAGTTGTATGAACTTAAGGCAGTCAGCCTGTTGTGTATTCCTAATACATATTGTTACTCCTTTACAAAGCATCTGATCATTGCTGGTCGAAGCTATTTTTAGAAATGGCAGAAACTATTATGCAAATTGATACTTTGTGCATGACAGTGGTAGTATCGTTTGATGAGAAATTATGAAATGGGCGGCATTGTGATGAGCATGGGGTGCGAGCATATGTCATTATGAGGGTGTAAAGCTTGTAAGTTGTAAGTTTACTGAAAATATGATATTTACTCATAAAATTACTGGTTTTTTTTCAGGTCGACTCTTTGACTGAGTCGACTTAATAAAGCCGGTCTCAAATGTCCGTCCGTACATGCGCACATGCGTAGGTCCGTCCGTCCGTCCACAAAAAAAGTTTCTTCGATTTTAATGAAATTTAACATTTAGGTAGAGGTCGATGAGTGATGCACGACGGTATGCAGTATGACCCGATCCAAGGTCAAGGTTACGAGCGTTCACAGTTGGAAATCCGGCCGTTTTCAGCAGCTGTCTCCTCCGCCATTTACAGTGGGAGCTGGCAACTGACCGCGGATTCTTATCTAGATTTGATTGGGCAGATTTGTGATATTCGGCCTATTTCCAGGACTTAGACGTTGGCACAAACGTCAGTTGCGAACAGTCGGCCGTCACTCCCCATACGGGGCTAATTTTTAAAAAAATATCCTTTATCTTACCGGTATTGTGGCTGATGAATGTGTGATGTGATGTGACTTGTCGTGGCAGCGATGATGTCATAGCAGCGATACGCAAGCTGAAGGTACTTGGCAGTGGCTTCACTCTGATTCCCATTGGTAGTCGATATCTCGTACAGAGTGTACCTGGTGAACTGACGATGGACCATGCTGCCATTCTTCAACAAGCTGAGGTACAATAACAAGAGCTCGGCGTCTGTTGGAATGGCTGAGCTGACCATCGTGTAGCAAAATCTCTTATGCTTTGTCTGCTTGGGGTGGCTTCCTGAATAGTCAACAAATACACAGGATTAATGCCTTTCTTCAGAAAGCCCGTCGATTTCAGATCTGTAGCTCTACATGTATTTGTGATGTATCAGAATACCTGAGATTGGTTGATAGTAGATTATTTAATAGTATACAAAGCCCTTCCCATTGTCTGTCACACCTACTTCCACCAGAAAAACAGCACTTTGGCCTACGTCCCAGAGGACATTGCTATGCACTCCTTGTATGCCAAAATAACCTTTGTAAGCATTCCTTTATTCCCAGATGTCTATTTTGTTTCCTATAATAATTGTGTTTTTATTGTATCTAGTGTAGCTATTTTAGGCTATAACATTTGCGTTTGTCATTTGTTGTCTAATAAAGAGATATCAAAAGTACATATAGGCTTTCAGGTGTTGATGTGATGGACATGGCCTTTTTGCCAATTCTTTGGATGTAGGTTTGGTTTTCACTGTTGGGTAGGTCTTCCTTTCAGTGGTAATCTAGACCCCATCTAAGACTAGGTATCTGTCCATCGTGCTAATCCTCGCCAAAAACCAAAAACAACTTGATCCATTTACAATATGATATGATACGATATATTTGCATGCACTCAAAAGCTGGCGATATGGCCAGCTTATATGGCACACAGCACAGAAACAAAAAATTAAGGAAAACTAAAAACAAAAACCGATTAGCTCAGAAGAAACGATGCGGGCAAAAGTCTGTGAAGGCAGTCTGGGTTTAGGCACAGTCCACCAACGTTACCCACTGACACAGTCCACAGGATAAGCTGAACCATTACCACAGTCAGCTAAAAACATTTACACGTCAGTGGCATTACTACAGTTCATTTAAGACGTTTTCAATGCTATGTTTGTCTTCGTCATTTGCAAATTTATGTCAGTGTTTTTTAGCTTGTTTGCCAGTCTGAATTCAGTTTGCTGTTGTCAGATGAACTGTAAATATGACCCGATGGTTACCCCAAATATTGCCCAAAAATCCTATAAATTTTTAAGGCTCACATGGCGTGGCCTTTGCACAAATTCACGCCTAAGTTTTTAGATCGACTTTTTTGAGTCGACCTAATAAAGTGGGTCTCAAATGTCTGTCCGTACATACGTCCATCCGTCCGTATACAAAAAGTTTCTTTTATTTCAATGAAATTTGTTATGTAGGTAGAGGTCGATGAGTGATGCACAATGGTATGCAGTACGACCCAATCCAAGGTCAAGATCAAGGTCACGAGCCCTTGAAAGTTGGAAATCCTTCCATTTTTAAAAGCTATCTTCTCCCCCATTTACAATGGGAGCTGGCAACTGACCACTGATTCCTAAACTAGGGCACAGTATCAGTATCTAAATTTTTCCGGCCGGATTTTCCATATTTGTCCTAGTTTTTGCGTCACGTGACCTTGAACTTGGCAGAAACGTCAGTTGTGAAGAGTTGTCTGTCAGTCCCGCACGGGGCTAATTTTTATTATTTAAAAATTTTCAGGAGGTTGAATTGCGCTGTGCTGTTTGTGGATGAAAAACGTAACTTTCGTGATTGCTATTTAGTGCAGTATTGTTTAGCAGTAAAAGCTTCCTGAGCAGCATTTCTGTGACAGCAGCTGTTTGTTTTCCGTGCAGGGTCAGGGCTATGTTAGTCGACGCTTGCTGAGTGCCAACCTGAACTGGGAAGACGAACGCATAATGCGAGCATTGGTAACCAGTTGACTTAATTTTTATCAGCGTCATATCAATCAATCGATTAGTGCTGACATAAAAGCTTACAGTAGCAGCTGACCAGCTCACTAACAATAAATATACATTAAACTAAAATACAAAGAATAATTAAAAGAAATATTATAAAATGCAGTAAATAAAAATTGTCTTCAGTTTGTTCTTAAGGTTGTTGTGCTGCTGAGTGAGGGGATCGCCGGAACTTGACAGGCTGTTCCACAGTACAGGAGCAGCAACACTGGACGCCCACTTGCCAAACTTGAGTGTGGTTCATGGGACGAGCAGGTCGTTCTTGTTGGCTGATCGCAGACTTGCATGTGTGGTAGATAGTTCGAACACAGGCTGTAGCAGCTCGGAGACATAGGTCGGTGACTGGTCATTTAGTGACCGGCAGACCATTAGACACAGCTTGTACCGTATTTGCGTGCATATCAGCAGCCAGTGTAACTCGACAATGGCTTCAGTGACGTGGTCCCTCGGCTGAAGGCTGTAACTAGCCGCATGGCGGCGTTGATGACGCGCTGCAGCGGTGTGAGGGCGGAGTATGGCAGCCCAGCGAACAGAGCGTTGCTGTAGTCCAGGCGTGTCAGCGCGAGCGCTGCCATGACGTTAGTGGTGGCGTCACGACCGAGCAGTCGCCAAATCTGATGCAGAGGTCTCAACTGAAAGAAGCAGGTCTGCATTATCTTGGCCACGTCAAGATACACAACGTGGTCGTAGACTGACTTCACTGGCTACAGAACTTCCGTGTCAACGACAACAGTTCTGCTCGACTTTGACAGACTGCGCAATGATGATGAGGTGCAGCATTCAGTTGCATTTGTCGTGACCCACACCAGCCAGCGACGTCGGCGATACAATATTGTTGTGGACTGCGCCTCCTGACTGTGTCGTCAGCATAGCAATACATAGCAAGCATCATCTTCATCATCTCGAGGAAATTTATTGTTCGCCTATTACAGTGAATATTCTGTCTGTCATGCCAGCTTGCAGTCATACTGCCCATTAGAGGTTTTTGGCGATAACCGCGCTCTATAAATTTACTTACTTACTTACTTACGTGTTTACTTATTTAAGAATAGGCCCGTTCCATCTCCAGGCCAGAGGTCGCAAGAGGCAACCATACCTGGCTTTGGATTTTTGTGTTTATTTTGTGTTATAGTATATTTTCTTACGGATGCATGTTTGCTTTTGTTGTGTTAGATTTAGTTTTTTAATACTAAGCCAAGAGATTGGCTGGGAAGAACGTCTTTGAAATGACCTATTTTGTGTCGGTGGGACGTAAAACGTTAACTCAATCAGTCAATGTGATGTGTGAGCTGTTTTGTGTGTATCATGTAGGACTTCTTAGTTTTAGAAGGACTGGCTTGGATTGATGAGCAAGCTCCAGTGGAACGCCTCTACTGGTTCCCAGCCATGTTTACAGACGCCTCGAACACAGCACTTTCATCGTCACCGTCATCCTGATGTTGACTCATAAGGCGAATGGAGTACTGTTTCAGCTGTCAGTGATGTGTTGTCTGTAAATACTGCCATAGAGTCGATGCACGTCACAGCTTATGTCTGTATTAGTCGTTGTGAATAACTGCTGAATGTTATATATGTCAAGAATTGTGGCATCATAGTGTGTTGGTTGAATAATGCAGTGTCACAACGAATGCACCTTTACGCCATGCAACGCAAAAATCCTGCACACAACTGTTATCTAATAACCGTAGCTCACAGCCATAATTGCTACTGCAATAACGTCTGAATAACCTGTATTCAGAAGTTATTGCAGTAGCCATAACTTCGTGTATGATTGAATAATAGCTGTGAGCTATGGTTATTAGATAACAGTTGTGTGCAGGATTTTTGTATTGGCGTAAAGGTGTTAGACGGATTTGGAACCTGCCATATAACAGTCCTGGTGATATTCTGTGTGGTTTATCTGGAGATATACCTATCTTTGATGAAATTTGTAGGAGATCTATGCAGTTTGCAGGTGCTTGCTTGCAGCATGGTTCTAGTCTAATGAGATTTTTGGTGCAGTATGGTATATTATTTGCTCCTGGTGTTTTGGTATTTGGCAGTAATATTAATATTTGTGCTGCTAGGTATAAGTTTAAAGTTAGTAACATTTTAGCTAATAGTGTCATTGTTAATGCAGTGGTCAGATGCTATGGCTGTAATCTTATAAGTGAAGATGCGAAGAGAATTTTTTAGTTTCTACGGGATTTGGTGTCATGTAGAGATTGGTATGGGTGGGATGGGGAGTGCGTTTTGTCTAGAGATGAGATATGTGATATAATTCATTATTTGTCAGTTGAATAGTTGGCATCTTGAATTTTTAGCTTTTTGTGTGTGATATGTGTTTATTTTTCTCTGTTTGTATGTACTTCATGTACGATTGAATACTAAGTCAGTTCTTAGACTTTTACGATTTCCCGCACTCTGGTACCCCCTTTTCTGTCCTTTTTCCTTCATCGTCCATTTACTTCCTTATCTTCTGCTCTTTTTTACTTTTTCCTTTTTTTCTTTTCTTGTTCGCTCGACTTATTTTCTTCTTTTGTCCACCCCTTTCCTTTCTACCAGAATAGTCACCGCCCTGTTTCCAGACCGGAGGTCGTAGGAGGATATTGAACCTGGGTTTAGTTTGTTTTGTTCAATTTGTGTTATCTGTATTGCTTAGTTAAGATTTATTCTGCTGTTTTGTTGTATTTGGTTTAGTTTAGTTTTTTTTCTTATGTTGTAGGCGCTAGCTTAATAATTTACATGAGCCTTTCGATCCCTTGCCCTTTTTAGGTGGCTGCTGAACAAAAAGGCGGCTAGAGTTGAGGTTAATATATCGCTGGCCTTCCTTCACTGGGTAGGGATAGCTCTCCACTCCTGACTTTTTGTCTCTGACATAGCCATATTTGTGCAGAAAAGTGACGTTAAACTCAAACTAACTAACTTTCTCTAAATTCAAACGTAAACAGGTTACGAAAGCTTCCTCAGAAAATAGTTTGGAAAAGTACTGGAATTTTAGGGAGTAAGAATGGAAACTGTAGTGTGAGTTTCCAAACTATTGACAAGGATGACTAATAACGTTCAAACAAACTCCTGTAGCACTTATCTGCTCCAAAATAGTTAACTTCTGCAATTAGTCCGACCGGCAGATGCGCTGCTACCTCCCCCCCCCCTCCGGCAGGTAGCAGTTCGTGCGACTCGGCGGAGTCGGCGGCCATTCGTCCACCACGGCTCGGTGCGTCTGTGATGTGCCACAAGGATCCGTGCTCTGCTCATGGCCTGCGTGTTACCGGTCGGCGAGCTGATCGATCGAGTCTCAAGGCGTCTCATATCACCAGTTGACGGATGACATGCAACTGCTCGTCACCATGAACAGCACCGACGCGACGCCGGCCATCGACTGGCTCGCCCACTGCTCGGCTGCAGTCCATCGATGGTTTGTACAAAACGGTCTACAGCTGAACGCTCTGAAGTCGGAGTCGGAGGTCGCGTTCCTGGGCACTGCCGCTCAGCTTCGGTCTCTCGCCGCGGTCACTGCTGACGATGTCGCCGGAAGCACTTCAGGTAGCGTCGCAACTGAAGAAGACACGCGGCGTGACCAATGACCATCGACTCACACTTACGCCAGAAACGTCGCCCGGGCGTGCAATTACCACATCTGCGCCACGTGCGCAGTTTACTGACGAACGACGTCGCTCGGACAATCGCTTGCAGCATAATCGCCACCAGATTTGACTACTGCAACGCCCTTCTGTGCGGCGCATCTGAGGCGACACACGACAAACTTTAGCGTGTTTACAATAATTTGGCGAGGATTGTCTGCCAACGTGGAGGACGCGTTAACGCTGGCCGCTGTTTAGGTCACTCCACTGGCTTCCGGTAAGGCACCCCGCGTGGGGCCGGGGTACCTCCTTTCCGCCTTTGCTCCTCCCTTGTCCATTCACTTCCTCATCTTTTGCTCTTTATTACC
>Ga0209780_1004109_pt1 | contig 11115 bp, 8 predicted proteins | sample WorMetexBAHAMAS2_FD_187384 | JGI IMG/M metagenome (GOLD analysis project Ga0209780, IMG submission 187384) | Marine gutless worms symbiont microbial communities from Max Planck institute for Marine Microbiology, Germany - Inanidrilus exumae... | ecosystem: Host-associated > Annelida > Digestive...
TATTGTTATTATTATTATTATTATTAACAGAGAAACAGACATGCTTGTTCACCATGAACACAGAGAAACACATAAAAAGTAAAAGACAGACAAAGAAACAGTGAACTATAGGGCTTACGTTACATTCTCTCAAAATACTTAGTATATACACCATTAATAACAGCACCCTAACACTGACCATCAAACACTGATAACTTATACAACGACGATAAATCTTGAAACGACTTGGACTTACTCAACGTTTCATGCAGTATAGTGGAGCGACGAATATAAGATGTGGTCGTGACATCTGTAATTACACATACTGCAAATTAACTCCTAAGTTTGCAGTGTGATTGGAACATATTTAAAACTGATCAACATTTTCGCGAAGTTATGAGTACGGTGGCACCTTTTAAAACTACGGTCTAGTACATGTACAGTATATACTCACGATACCTGCCAGCAATTCATCGAGTTTCGCATATCCTCGATGGACATGTGCGCCAGGTGTTTAGTCCCGTAGCCGGTAAAGTCGACGATGAACGAGTGGCCGTTCACCTGAATATTTTCGTCAAGATGGCTACGACGAGCATACAGCATTGAAGCACGTAGCTCTTGTTGTACCGTGAACACGTGACCGTTTTTATCTGTCACTCCTGATACAAAAAACATGACATTGTAAACTCAAATGAATTTACACATTGACTGCACATATCCAAACCTGTCGTTCTGTATCTTCGTTCGGTCTAAGCGTTTATCATTTACAGTCTTTAGTAGGCCTATGTTGACTGTTTTGAACTAGAGTGGCATTGTGCCACCCATCAGCATCGGTGACAGCGACAGCGATTCTGAAGATCGTCGGCGGTGGTGGTGTGCCGACGGCTTATGATCGGCGACGTCATAATTTTGATATCGAGATGTCAGGGTAATAATTCTATAGATTGTGCGACGTTATATTGACTTCACGCCATCCTTATGGCATCTCGATATCACAACTATGACGTCGCCGCTGCTGCCGATCATTAAGTGTGACGGTATATTGATTAGGGGCTGTGATGACAGATGGGGAAGGCGAGGCGGCGTGAGTCCGCAGAGTATTGTCCAACTAACAGTGTTTATGAGTCTTCCTAACTTCTTTAAGCCTACGACCCTTATGTAGAATGCAAAGCAAAATTCATTGGTAAGTCAACGCGTAGGCCTATTTCTGAAACTTCATACGCAAAATATGTACCACACTTTCTCATAGTAAAGCACAGTAATAGGAAATACAATGTAAGTACTGTGACACTGGCTGCCTTTCGGTTGCACGTTACATAATGTAACGTGCAACCGAAAGGCAGTCAGTGTCACAGTAATTCAGCAAACATGTGGTCGCCTCCCCGCCTATACTACCGGCCTACTTCTACGCACTGGTCAATATAATGTCACAACCCAGAGAACAACAGCAGTCAATATAACGTCGCACTACCATTCTACATACACATCTCACCGGGCACAACGCTATTTTCCCTGACAGACCATCGTGGCGGTCGTTCTGCCTTGTATACGTCCATTGGAAAGCCAAGCATAACTTTTACATTACATTACATTATTCATTTACTTACTTACTTACTTACTGTTTTACACGCTAGTATCACTCGAATTCGTATCTTTGAAGATTACCTATGAATTGGTCCATTTTATCAATTTTAAACCAAATTTCAACTAATTTCGAACATCAGTTAAATGAACTATTTTAGTTAAACTGTTGTTAACTACTGTCTAACTTTTTGACTTTTATTCTTCAACCCATTTTTTTTATATTATACATATTTTATTTCGGTCGTAGGGGGCCTACCAATGGCACGTAATCTAAAAGTCATTGACTGAATAGAAAGTAAACTAGAAATGCGTGACAGAACCTAGCGTTTAGCCCACGTGGTATAGCAGTGACGCCCTCTAGCGTATAGGTGAAACAAAACTGAGTAGTGATCGCCCAAGAAAACTCAGTACTCATCCCCGCAAGGTCTAGCAGTGGCGCTGCGCAGCCAAACTGCTGATCGACAAGCGAGTGTAAGTATTTGACCTTCTTAAACTCCGCAGTTATTGGACGGAAGTTCACCAAAGTTTTACACAATGTAGCCAGATCATGCGGTTCATGCCGGATGAATCTGTTATAATCAGAATTGCGATACTCCACTCCATTTAGGAATACCCAGGCAACGAATGAAGGTGAGTCGGCCGATTTCGAGCATTTTAGACCATGAAATTGGTTGCCGTGGCAACGTTCCTTGAGCGATCAGAAAAAGAGGGTCAAATCAGTAGTCTACGATCGATTATCTACCATTTGGTGAAATTTGTTAAAAATCGGTTTGAGATAATTTGTCGGAAAGGTGTATTTTAAAAAAGAAACGACGGGGCGTACGTCTTTTACCTTCGAAAACTCCAGAGGTACTAGACCGAAGTTCACCAGATTTACACACAATGTAACGAGATCAACATAGATAAACTTTTTAAAATCAGAATTTCCGAACGCCAGGGCTGCGAATAAAGGTGAATAGTTCGATTGTGCCAATTGTGACCTTAAAATTGGTTGCCATGGCAACGTTCCTTGAGCCAAATGCTTACCATATAGTGAAAATTTGGTGAAAATCGGTTCAGTGGATCCTGAGATCATTATGCTCAATGTTTATTATTTTAATAAAAAAAAAAGAAATTAACGCAAGCATAACATAATAGCCCACTGTGCATGCATGCCGTGCGGGCTAAATTAAAAACACCAAATAATTAACTACAAAATATTCATAATATTTAAACCGTGTTAAACGTATGTACAGGACCGTTTTGTAGCATTAACTTTGACAGGCATATACATACGATTGAAAATTGTGAGTTAAGTGGAGCTAAGCTAGAGATAGTTGGTGGGTGAGTAAAATATCAATAACACGTTAAAATATAGTAAAAATAGCAACAGTACAAGTAATAAATACACATTCGATACCAAGTACTTACTTGAGTCTAAATTACATACTCGATACGATACGTGAATACTTTTAACAGCGCCTAGACTTCGTCGTGCTTTTGCACGACCACGCAGCTGTGTTCAGCAGCCACGCGGCCAGCTATAGTGCGGCCGCAATTACTAAATTGCCCGGAGCCCTACAATAATAATTATTGGTCCTTTGTTTTCGTTCTGTCTTGTAACCGACTACTCCCAGCCGAATGCTAAAGTGAAAAGACAGCGATGGCAGTAACCTATCCTGTAGAGCAGCACACAGCATCCATCCTTGTCTCTTTTCGGCAGCGGAATGATATACCTGCACAGTGGTCGTAAAAACAATCACCAAAATTGGTGCAAAAAACAATTAGAAATATGTTGATACATTTCAGACAGTCAATCTTAACTGTTCCGATACTGCAAAATCAAACAAAAAAGCTCAGACCAAATCAATAAAGTTACGTTCATTCAAGTCACTAGTTTTGCAAATGAGGGACTTGTTGTGAGTTTTAGTAGGCCTATGGAGGGAGTAAACGATCAGTGGCCTCTCAGGTAAGAACGTATGTAGAACGTGCGTTTCGTTGTGTAGAATCCTACGAAACAGCGCATCATCTGCTTCCAAGAACATACCGGTAACTGTGGCTGATCGTTCTACATAACCTAACTTTGAACAACGGCGCAAAAAAGACTCAAGTCGCACGTAATCGGCAGTAGAACAGAAACCATGCCAAGCAGCTAGGCGCACAGTACGTTAACTTCCCAATCACCGTAACATGAAAAACGTCTTTCAGTGACTGGTCGCCAAGGCTGGAACCTTGTACAACGCTAGCCATAGATGAACTCTGTGCGTTACCCCTAAGTCCCACAAAAGGTGGCTCTAAACGAGAATTTTTACATCTTGCATTGCCTTTTTTATATCTTTCTTGCAGGTAATCGCAGACATTTCAAATTTGGTACGCCGATTAATCATAGCAAATCCGAGCCTATGGACTACAACCTATTTCTGAAATGGGCGAGGTCACGTCACGTGATCCACTTTAAATTTCAAGGCCCTAAACATACCTCAGAAATAACTGAAGCTAGAATCGTCAAATTTTTTACACCAAAAATGACGACATATCACCCCCAAATGGGCGTGATTGTGGTTATATGGTCACGTGATTGTTTTACAAATTTGCTGTTTGCTGTGATGCAGCGCGTCGCGCGGGTTCGTCAGCGACAGCTGAGCTATTTGTGGTACAATACCGGCGTGTGACAAACGGACGGACGTAAACTCGACGACATCACACCGCGCTAGCATAGCGTCGCGCGGTAAATAGGCGGGACCGTAAAGTGAAAAGTTAGGCGTAAAATGATTCGCACTGTAGGCCTACACTTCATACAAATAATCGCCAGTAACGTTATAAGAAAGTGGTTATTTAAAAAGAAAACATATTTTTATTCGAAAATGCGCAAAAATAATTCTAAACCCGTTGGTGAAGTATATGAGTGGAAAGGGATTACACGAAAAACAGGTTACATAAAGGAAAAAAGGAAATGAGATCGAAATGGAACAGAGAGGATGGGAAACGCATGATTGTTAAGATCTCATGCTTACACACTCTGTCGAAGAATCTAGTCTATACGCCATTCGTCGAAACTTCCGACGTTAACACGATTCCAATTACCCGGTCTCGTAAGGTTCCAGGGTGGCTGGATCGTGTGTGTCGATGTCAAGAAACCAATGCGGATACGTGGTCATCGCTTTGGCGTAGTTTTCGACGAGCGTTCTGGCCCTCAGTTGGCTGAACTTCGCCGTGCGTAGGAAATACAGCAGAGTCATCGTGTCTGCACTCGCACATCAATTTACTATTATCATCGCACTGCATTATAACAGTTTAACATACCGCCTAAAAGGTAAAGGCTTCCAATACTCCTTACCGATCGTTGGGCCCTGAGCTGATCCCGGTGTACCGGCAGTCAGCCCGCAGGTGACTATAAGTTATCCACCCGGCGGTAGGCTGCCATTACTTTTCGCCAGGCCTGCAGTTACCTTCCCAGCCACACAGCATTACCGTACCTTGGCCGGTACCAAGTTATACTGCTTGGTGACAGAGGCCCATAGGTGTGAACAACTTGCGCAAGGTTGTTACGCAGCTTTGCCCGCGTAGGACTTTAACCCAAGTCCTTTGAGCCTTCGGAAGAGGGGGTCGAATCGGCAACCTACGATAAATGCCTACCATGTGGTAAAATGTGGTGAAAATCGGTCCAGTAGATCCTGAGTTCTCTTTACTTAAAAGTTTATTTAAAAAGAAATAACGCAAGCAGAACATATAGCCCGCGCAACATGCATGCCGCGCGGGCTAAAATATCAAAAGACGAACAATAGGCAACTTTTCTCTTTTTTGCTGTTAAATAATAAAATACTGTTAATATTTGACTTCAATATGTGGTGCTTCATGTTGTTTTTAAGTTTTACCAGATAGTGCGGAGACATAGGTCCTAGTTAATGAGAAGTGGTAAATGTAGCAAAACTAGCAACTTTTCTGTACAGCATTCAATACTGCTTCCAGTGGTACAAAAAGTATAGAAAAATGAGAGTTATAGTCCGAAATAAAGTGACCCGTTTTCATGGATTACGGTGTATATGAAAATTGGAGATTATTGCTCAAATAGCATGTTTTCGAACCCAATTTGCATATAGGCTTAAGCTCCGTTCAGGATGATTCTCATTGGTCTGCATTTTGCACTGTTTTGTTTGATATAAACAAACTAGAAAACTACGACGTGAACACGTGCTGAGTTTGAACCATTTCGACGCCGTACATAGTACATCGAAGAGAAAGATGCAAGTGCGCTTAGCACACGCGTCGCGCGCTGAAAATACCGACAGTTACTTACTTGCTCGAAAGGTGAGGTGTGGTTGTTGCTGAATCCAGGTCCTCAGCGCTTCGACGGCGTTCAGTCTATCTTTAGGATTTTCGTTCAGTTCCTTTATGGCTTTCTCTTCCGTCCGCTCGTCCAACTGACACACGTAGTTGTCCTCAGCAGCCGCCATCCAATAGTCACGTTACACGACGTTCGACTGCCACAGACAGCATTTCAGAGGAGTTTGGCCTACCACCATCAACCGAGGTTCGCACAGTCTCTAACTGCTGTATGACAGTCAATTGCCCACATGTGACTATAATGATGTGTCGCAGACCAATATGCCGAATGCCGATTCGCATGGACACCGTGCATAGATGCTGCCTATTGCTACAGATGTCGCACGTAGCGTGGTCTGTCTGTCTGCGTGTGTATGTCCGTGTTAGGCACTCGGGTGAGCTTTACAAAAGACGGCTAAACCCATCGAGATGCCGTTTGGGGCTGACTTATGTGGATCCAAGCAATCGTGTATTAAATTGAGGTCATGATCTTACGAATTCATTCGCCTCCGCGAAGGTGACAAAACGGCGATGCGGTCCTTTGCCAAATCGCTTTGGATACTTGTTCGTAATCGACATGCGCATATTGCGACATGGTTTTGAGGATGCTAGCAGCAACACAGGAACACCTATATATTTTCAGCAATAACATTAACCCACACGTATTGAGCATGCGGCATTTAGTAGGTTGCGTCATGAATTTGTCTGTTCACTTGTTGGTCGTTTTTCTGTTATTGTTTGGAAGAGCAATAAGATCGTCAGTTTGTCGCTGCCGCCTAGCTCGCTGACGACGTTCTTGGTTTAAGAGAGACATATCACAAATACCGGTGGATGACTTACTTTGTGAAATATATAGAAAAAGTAGCCTACATTTGTTACCTCCTTTGACGCCCAAACGCTAAAAGCTTCCGGTGGCTTGGCCGCGTAACCCCTGACACGGTCTGTGCCCTTGGACCCTGTTGGGTTCGCCGCAGACTCCCGTTATAGGCTCGAGCTCGCCATGTCACTCTACTGTTTGCCTCCCCCAAAAAAACTCTAGATAATTCCGGCATTACAGTGTATATAACTGACTGTGACCTCGAGAAGTCCTTTATTTTCGATATACAAGACAGTATAAATTACAAGCCTTGCGCACTATAAATTCATGTATAAACATATCGTAGTTAAATATGCTATATTTCATGAGATATGGGAGTTAGAAAATCTTCGTGCAGCAAAGGTGACGTTCAAGGTCACTCAAAGTCACTGGTACTGGTACTATTCGATAGGCCACACACGATTTCATATTAGCCTTCCTTTGCGACTATGACTCTTGTTTTGTAACCTAGCCGAGGTATTGTGAGTTGTTTCCCAGCATTTTAACAGGTTACGTTACGTGACCCCAAACAATCTCTTCGGGGGTAATCTATCAGTACTAGTCAGTAGTAATCTACATGCAATGTTTGAAATACCTATAGTTATACCTATTCCAAATATAGAACTGGGCCACAAAATTTAACAAGAAGCTCAGCTAGCGCCGAGGAACCGCGCGACGCCCCTTTTACGGGTGGTTTGTTATCCTTCAGCTAGGACATAATATTGTCTGCATGGACATAAAATGTGACGACTCTCGCTTCAGCCGTTCCAGAGATATCATTAGCGGCATACGATTAACCTATCCACCAAATTTGAAGACTCTAACTCACTACGAAGATACGAAATGCAATACAAAATATCGAAAATGAAGTGGTTAGGTGTAGATGGGGTCAATCAAGTTTGATAATGTGGATAGTAATGTCTGGTTTAAATTGTCTTCCACAGAATTAAGAGATCATGATTATGAACGTTTCAAGCAACCTTGTCGTCCAAATATTAGGAAGCATTTTTTCGTCAACGCATTATCGATTACTGGAATAAATTACCAGCAGATGTCGTCAATAGCTTCTCGGTAAGCACTTTCAAAACAGGTTAGACTGTTACATTAGGTATAACGGGGGGTTTAAACAAGCTTCAGCTTTACCTCGTCTTTGATACATGTTTTTGTCTGTCTTGTAGTGTTTTCTGTCTTTTCTGTAGCTAGTGAAGTTAAGTTAACTATGTCTCTATCTTGCTCCGTTTTTGAGATAAAGTGGGATATTGGTCGATAATCGCCGATTGTAACCTACCCCACCCCTATTTCGCGCCCCCGTTGGGGTGACCCCGTTGGATCTTCGCTAAGATCTTTGGCACCAGAAAACTACTGCAGAGACCCTGGGCTATCCTATGGCGTTGTGTGCGTGATCCAACATTTAGTTGTTTGGTACAGTGCCGGCTTGTGACAGACGGACGGACGAACGGACATACACACGAAGACAGTATATACCGCGATAGTATAGCGTCGAGCGGTGAAATGTGTTACTTTAGTCTTTTCCCCTAACCACGCACATATAGGGGTGCTTTCTCATTCTAATTCTAACACCCGAGATAGCCGCCATAATATACAAAATTTTACAAGTATGCTTCAGCTGTTCCAGAGATGGTTGGGCCCAAAATATACAAAACATCAGTTATCGCAGAAGGACCACACCTCATTATATCATTTGATATGCTGCACAGCTGTACGAAAACACATTTGAAGAGGTATGCAGTAGTTGAATGACCTTGAAGGTCACTCAAGGTTATCGGAATTGCTGCTGTTCGTGGGCCATATATAACGTTGCATTAGTGGTCTGTAGTAACGATACCATCTTTCACCGTTTAGTAGATATAAACATAGCCTATTTGTAGTGCACGTCACTGCTTGTGACCTTGAAAAGTCCATAGTTTTTAAAAAGGCAGTTGACATTACAAGCCACGTGTGCTTTCTGATTCACGTGTAGCCTAAACATTTTGTATATAATGCATGCTTCCCGAGGTATGGAAGTTAGAAAAGTTTCGAACAACAAGTGACCTTCGACATCACTCAAGGTCACTGGTAATGGTGCCATTTTATAGGACACGTACGATGTCCTTTTAAGTCTTCCATTGCAGCTAGGCCTATAGCTCTATCTTGCACCGTTTCCGAGATGTCATCACTCATTGCTCAACATTCAAAGAGGTTAAGTGACCCGGAACACATTGCCTTCAGGAGTAACTTGTCATGCACGCACTTATACTCGACATTTGAAGTGCCTAGCTTCATTGATTCCAAAGATATGATTAGGGGCCTAAAATGTAAAATAGGTCACGTGACCATGACCACACGTATTAATTGGCAGTTTGTCATCCCACGCGAACACTTGACATATTTTTAATGTATACAAACTTCGATGACTCTAGCTTTAGCCGTTAGGCCCGGGTTTATTGAGTTCCCTAAACTCCTTGTAGCTCCAAGCTATTGGAAGAGTCTACACGGTGTCTCAAATAAATTCCCACCTTTAAACTCTCTGTAACTTTGTCAAATCTTAAGCGATGTTCAGAATTTTTGCACTGCGGGAAAACGTAAGCAACTTGCTATAAAACCCATACGACAGTACGCACGTCACCTTAGACATGTTGCGACATTACCTTAGGAAAATAAAAATTCAAATTTTCTGCAGATATGGAAGAAATCGCAAACAAATTGCATTTTAATCGTTCCTAACTTTGTTATCTATCCACAAATATTGATGTTTTCGGTGTTTTAAATAGCGAGTCTTTCGTCTTTTATGGACGAAAAGGTGTTCTCGGTCGCTTCACCTGACAATCGGCAGAACGACCGCGTCTACGCACCCCGTGACACAAGGAAGCACAGCATTGCCGCTGAACGCTTACTGCGCTGTCGCCATACGTTCAGAAATTCGCTGATGTTCTTAGTGGCCGCGTCAAAGATATGCTGTTCTCCACTCTTTTTGGTTGAGCCAGGCGTAAAGGTCGATGGTCGTTATTACCGGGACGTGATACTGAAATAGCAGATGCTGCCAGTCATGCACCGTATTGCTGGTGACACCCCGCCAAACAGCCCAGACATGAACCCGGTCGACTACCGTGTCTGGGGTGTCACGCAGGAACGAGATTACAAGACTGCAGTGCGTGACACAGCTGACCTCAAGCGGGGCCTCATCAAGACTTGGTCGGGCATTCCACACACTGCCATCGACGAAGCCATTGACGAGTGGAGGCTACGACTATATACGAGCCTCCATCAAAGCAGAGGAGCGTCAATTCGAGCACTCGCTGTAACCAACCGGTTTTTTTCAGAGCCACCAAACGCTACCACAAAATAACCGGCTCTTTTTAAAGCCACCCAAATTTTATCGAAGAAAATACCTATGCGATCGTATGCTTAAATATTTCAAACATTTTGTTCACACATAAATACATTCAGCACACAGTTGCACGCATACAGGAATTAAAATCGGTGCATTTAAAGTGCCATTTGTTTGCATTTTCTTTCATATGGGCTGAATGTCTGCAGAAAATTTGATTTTTAATTTACCAAGGTAGTGTACCAACATGCTTAAGGCGAGGTGGGTATTGTCGTATGCGTTTTGTAGTAAATTTCGTACTTTTTCCAGCAGTGCAAAAACTTTGAAAATCGGTTAAGATTTGACAAAGTTACAGAGAGTTTAAAGGTGAGAACTTTTTTGAGATAGTGCTTAAGCTACGCTGGTGATTAACATTAGCGTTAAAACAATACACGTAGCTCGAGTGATCTGTTCCATCTCTGTATGCGATTAATACCGAAGACCAGAATGAGGTCCTTTCCACTAGTTTCGATGTACTGCTGGAACTTACCTGTAAATATATTATCCAAGTTTTCAGGTATTCGACCTGAGCTACGTGCACTGCTTCACGGTAGCATGCAAGTACTGTTCGCTCTTTTACACCTAACTGCACGCAGGCCTATACTTCACGGCCTGTCATATGAACGCAGTATAGGCCTATCGCTTTTAATTGTGGCACTCTTTTGTCGTATATCATACCTGACTACCGTACTACCCCGTACAAAAGCCGTCCATTTGAATTTACTTCTTAACTAGACTGACTAGGACTCGTTTTTGCAACGCAAGCAGGCCTCCGTCGCCCACGTGTTTGTTTGAAGTTTAATATGTCGAAAACTACAGGAACGTTTTTTACTGTCAACGGACGAGAGTATACCGAATACCGGTATTTGAATGTTGTATTTGAACTTGACGAAATTAATAAGCTCATTCAGCGATATACTACAACATTCAGGGAACGAGTAGCTTTCACAGTACGACACCAAAAGCTCCGCTAGCGCCGAGGGACAGCGTGACACGCTATGTTTGCAATTTGTGCGATGTTTCACGA
>Ga0209780_1004110_pt1 | contig 11114 bp, 8 predicted proteins | sample WorMetexBAHAMAS2_FD_187384 | JGI IMG/M metagenome (GOLD analysis project Ga0209780, IMG submission 187384) | Marine gutless worms symbiont microbial communities from Max Planck institute for Marine Microbiology, Germany - Inanidrilus exumae... | ecosystem: Host-associated > Annelida > Digestive...
GCACAGAAACGAAAAAAATAAGGGAAAACTAAAAACAAACGCCGAGTAGCTCAAAGAAATTGGTCTGGACAATAGTCTGTGAAGACAATCCAGGAGTAAGAAGTGAAACTATGGGATTTGGGAAACAGGTAGGTTTTAAGCCGGGAGTGAAATCAGGTGTCCCGTGGTTGTTGCGGAAAGGTGGGTGATTTTCGATGGTTGTGGTCAATGCTTTGAGTTTTTGTTTAATAATTTGGCAGTCTTGGTTGGGTGACAGGAAGGGCATCCGGCCCACAGAAGAAAACATGCCAAGTATCCCAAAGTTTGTTGGAAAAAGTGGTGGAGGAAAAAGGAGGGGGATGGAGCATTTTTATCACTGTATCATTGCTCGTTGCTACAGCAGATATTGTAATAGTCTTATTAGCTAGGTATTTCTGATTGTTAATCCACACAGTTGCTGTTGACTTGACATGTATGGTGCAGGCATTGCGCGAGGCACACGACCAGTTCAAGGCATCGCTGAGTGCCGCAGAGCAAGACTTCAACCAGCTGGCACAGCTTGACAAGCAGATAAAGAGCTTTAATGTTGGCCCAAATCCTTACACCTGGTTTACGATGGAAGCACTTGAAGATACTTGGCGCAACCTGCAGAAGATCATTCGCGTTAGTAGTCAGTTGCAGTGTTGTTTAGTAGTAATTAGTAGTTGTTCTAGTGTAAGGTAAATTTGAATGATCTAAATGTTGAATTATTGTCAATTTTGTAGAAATGTAAGACAGGTGTTAAGCTTGCATAATGTGCAACTTCTTTTTAGCTGCAGTACATAATGTACATATTTATATTCATTATCAAAAGAAGGTATTAGCCACAGCCAAATACAGAATGAAACCCAGTAGTTCTCCTTGTTTTTGGATGTAAGTAAGCAGTCATAATTTCTGTCATAAGTGATAATGTTGATGTGTTGTGGTGTAGGATCGTGATGAGGAGCTGATAGTTGAACAGAAACGTCAGGAGGAGAATGATGTTCTGCGTAAGCAGTATGCCGTGGCTGCCAATGCATTCCATCAGTGGCTCACTGAGACGAGGTAGTTGCCATGTTATGGTTGTTCATTAGGTTTTAACAAGCTGTTAACTGCAGAATACAGTATTGAAATAGACTTGTGTTTTAATCATCCATTGACATAGCTGATTGACTAAACTGAGAATCGGATGGAGATACATAAAGTGAAGAAACATCCTTTGCTATCACTTGGTTCTCCCAAGCAGGGCTGTAATTAATTGATGGTTTAGGTAAAGTGTGTTCGTTAATGACATAGCAGCTTGGACCAGTACTGCTGACTGCAAAAATACTTGAATCTCTGCTGAAGACACTGCAGGAATGATCACTTGCACTTGTATTTTATTTAACTGTTTGTCCTGCATGCAGTTGTGCATATATGTGCAAGATATTGGCACACTGAAGAATTTTTTATTTTGGAGAAAGGAGTGACATGTTATGTCAAGCATGTGGAACACTTTAGAATTGTTTGACATTGTAAAACAGCACATTCTCTGGACTGTTTGTCATGTTTTAGGCTGTGGCTGCTCGACGGGTTAATATCATTTGTACTATTGCTATGTATTATTCTCACTGTAGTGGCTGTGCTTGCTGCATGGTTGCTTTTCTGCTTCTGCTGTGTAGTTGTAGTCCTGATGTCTTATGCATGTTGCCATGCTCTTCGTAGCCATCATATTTGTGTTTGAAATATCACACTATGCAAAATACCAACCTGGAATTATTATTTTAGGCTGTCCTGTTTTTCCGTCTGTTCATTCGTCCATATATCCGGTCAGATATTGTTACCAGTGTTTCGTGAATAGCTTTAACATTTTTGATAGAACTCACAGGGAGTATTCACTAGCCCATACTGATGACCTGATTAGATTCTGCAGGTCAGAGGTCAAGGTCACACCTTCGCCAGCAAAGGCATCCATGTCGACGCTGGGGTGTCGAAGTCCATCTTCTAGTTAGTTTTATGCACGTGGGATTTTGTTTATATTGTCACATAGTGCATGTCGTGGTTGATGTATTTATTACTTAATAGGCCACATCACATGCACTCCATGCATAAGATGTGGCCTTTTGTAACAGACGGACTAGTGTGGTCTGTCGGTTAGTCACGTTCGTGAGCCCTGCAAAAATGTCTAAACCGATGGAAATGCCGTTTGGGTGGGTAACTCTGGTGAACCCAACAAACCATAGAGTAGATGGGGTCGAGATCTGCACAGGAATGGGCAATTTTGGGGGTTTGTCTGGCCCATTCAAAAGCATTATAAAGTATAGTATTATGCGAGTTACGTACAAGGGTGGGTTTGCATAAACGGATAAATCAGTCAAGATGCTGTTTGGTGGGTAACTCGTGGGTCGAAGGAACCATGTTAGAAGGGGGTCAACGTCCATTCACGTCCACATGTCGCCAATACAGCCTTTCATAAAAATTCTTTAGCCACTTATTTTTCATATACGTTTCATATGTGCATAATGCAGCTTTGCATGTTACATATGGGAGCATTTCTGAGTATCTTTTAGTTCTTCATTTATAAGTGCTATGGTTGCAATTTTTGCAGCATGAATCTTGGTGGTTTTTTTTGGTTGCAGCTTTGATTCCCACTAGTGCGCAACTAATGCATGTTTATAGTGACTGGTGTTGACACTTGTTAGCTATAATTTAATATGCATGTTGCTTCTGCAGGTATGTGCCATACCATTTTGTTTGCAAAGTCACTGTTGTCTTGAGCCCAGTATGTGCTCCGGGGCTGTAATGCCCCCACCGCCCGATACATTTGTTGATTCTGTTGCTATATAAATTGTTTGTTTGCTTATTTAACTTCCTTGCTTACTTTTTTCCTTACGTATTTAATTCCTTACTTATCTACTTCTTTGAGAATAAGCTCATTAGTTTCAGGGTCAGAGGTCATACGAGGAGAACAAGCCTGGCTGTAGTTTTTTGTGTTTATTATATGTTTAGTTATGGATGCATGTTTGCTTTTGCTGTGCTAGATTTAGTTTATCAGTACTTGCCAAGAGATTGGCTGGGAAGAACTTACCTGAAATGACCTATTTTGAGTCAGATGGGATGTAAAAACCTTAACTCAGTCAATCGGTCAGTCACTCAACTTGTTTTGCTATGCTATGAATTTTTGCTTCCATTAGTAGGTCTTGACAGAAGCCATTTCAGTGTCAGTACATGTAATCATCAAATAATAATGACAGTAATGATAGTAATAATAATATGATAATGATAATTTGATCAATGAAAGCATTTTATCCTACTGTGAGGTTGAAACTTCATAGTGATACATCAGAGCACTGTAAATTATCGTGCGTCACGTCTCACCATTTTTCATTTGCAATTTTGTTGGTATCAGAACCTGTTGGACTTTGTGACTGTTGAATGAGTATAATTTGTGGTGAGTACTATGAGAACCTGTTATTGGCCATTTTGTTGTCATTTGATGAAGTCTTCAATAGTACTGATACTATGTTGCACTTATGTGCTCATTAACTGTCATGATTTATGTGCATACGGAATCAATTGTTGTGTTTATAATAACTTGTTGTGATGCAGAGCGGCTATGATGGAAGGCAGTGGAACCCTGGAGAACCAGCTGGAAGCAACAAGGGTTTGTTCAGAATACTTGAGAGATCATTCTCTTTTATGTGTGGATTACGTGTACATGATATGATGATATCTACGGGCGCGGGCGTGGCTTGGATGGATGGACGGTCGCACGTGGTAGGCACAGGCAAAGCGGCGAGCTGCGGCTCGGGCGGCGGCAGGGGCGTTGCTTATGAGGCGCACAGGTACAAGCAAGGGTGGGCAGATGGGCAAGCCGAAGGCATAGCGCGATTTTGGCTCGTATTCATTATTAGTGTTAATTGTGGTCGCACATTCTATATTGTGACCATTAAGCTTTGCTTCTGCTATTTGTTCTTATTTTTCATTACAACTCTAATCTCAGATATGGGCCACCAGTGATCAGCATAATTATTGTCAGTGTTTGCTGCACTGGTGCTACTTTAAAATGCCGGTTTTATTTTGGCGGACCCTTTTCAATCTTTTAGGGGGCAGAAGTCCCCAAAATGTCATATAAGAGTCTCAAATAATAGCTTAGTACAGCCAGGCAGCACAGTGTGTTAAATATGTAAAAAAAACATATTTGTCATTATCAGTTACTGCTTAATGCAGTTTTGAACAGTTTACTGTTGTAACTTCAGTCTGGTAAGAAACGTGCTAATGCCCCAAATGATCGTCGTGTTGGGATGCATCTAGTGAGCGGTGTTGAATATTTTCATGCAATTCAACAGGTAGTGCTATGCAGGAGCTTCCAGCTTACTTAGTCTGTTTGCTGTAACTTTGTTCTCCTTCCCACCACGCTGGGAACGGTGCTGTTTGAACATATCGCATCATCTCTAGTATGGGTTTAGTGAGAAAGTAATGTGTGTTACAGAGGAAGTCTGGTGAAGTTCGTGCTCAGCGCAGCCAGCTGAAGCAGATAGAAGACCTGAGTGCTGGCTTAGAAGAACGCTTGATTCTTGACAATCGGTGAGTACCTTTACTGCCCAAGTTATGCACGTTTTGCATAATTTTGATATTCCTATTAAAGTTTAATGTGGTTGTTGGATGTGTGTTGTAATATTTTTTAAAAAATACATAAATACTATTGTTAGATTGACTCCTCCGAGTCGACCTAATAAGTGGGTCTGAAATGTCTGTCCGTCCGTTATAAAGTTTGTTTGATTTCAGTGAAATTTGGTATGTAGGTAGAGGTTGACGAGTGATGCATGACAGTATGCAGTATGACCGGATCCAAGGTCAAGGTCACGAGCCCTTGAAAGTCGGAAATTCGGCCATTTTCAAAAGCTAGCTGCTCCCCCATTTCCCCATTTATAATGGGGCTGTCAAATGACCATGGATTCTTAAATTAGGGCATAATACCTAAAGCTTATCGGGCTGGATTTTGGATTTTTGTCCTAGTTTTTTGAAGTTGGTAGTAAGTAGGAGTCGACTGTCAGTCCAGTATGGGGCTAATTTTTTACACTAACATCGATAAACGGTTTAAACATTAAACTTGAAAAATATTATAAATGTTGACAAAATATAATTTATATGTTGAGTTAGAACTCTAAGGGCCTGATATAACCAAAATTGTGTTGTAATTGCCAATAAACTGTAACAAACTATTGTGGTGTAACTAAAAGGCATGTGTAATAATTAACTTGGTTAAGCTGCCGGTATGTTATGACTTCTAAAAAATGCTGAGTATCCTAGAAGTAAAAGTGCACCACACGTGAGTGAAGTCTGCTAGCATTAGTCTAGTATCACATATATTGAGATTTTCAAAATGTGCAGTTTACGAACAGTGTACATTTTTAGTTGTTTTTTGGTGCTGTATCATGTGGTGGGCATGTGTGCAGTTACACAGAACACAGTACTGTTGGTCTGGCTCAGCAGTGGGATCAGCTCGATCAGCTGTGTATGCGTATGCAACACAATCTCGAACAGCAGATACAAGCATGGTCAGTGTACTGAGTGTATGCTTCATAGTCGGTGATTAATTACAGTGTTGGGAGTATTTCAAAACTGTAATAACGACAGTGTGTTGATAATTAGTAACTGGTTACAAAGATAAAAAATGCAAAGATATGTGCAAGTTTGAACTCACTGTCACTGTCAGCAGAATTTGCAGCAGCATTTGTGAACTTATTTGTGTCAGAGATGTGATTGATTGTTGCATGGTTGAACTTTGTGCAGCAACCAAAGTGGTGTGTCTGAAGACTCACTGCGAGAATTCAGCATGATGTTTAAGTGAGTTATGTTTCTCCTGTTTCTTCTGACATATAATTACATGTCATAATAGTGTTGTCTTTGTGTATGCTATAGATCAAGTTATTCAGCAGTGGAGAACAATTAACAGTGAAACATTATATACTGTGATGATTGCCCTGCCCCTCCTTGCTAATAGACAACAACTGAGCAATGGTTCATATTTGGAGTTAGTTGTCAGTTATTGTGAGTTTGGAAAGGAACATGATGCACTGACTTTAACCAGTGGTCCGGCTTCGCCATTTTTCATTCACAACAGGAGTCCTGGAGATGAGGCAGTGCTTCCTTTATGCTGACTCTGTGATGACAGCACTGTAACTTTTTTTAACGAAATGACTAAAAGTTGATGAAAGCCAGCAATTGAAACTCACCAGTAGACTTTTTTTCTTGGCATACAGGCGGTATGTCAATGACGGCATAGATTAGATGTGCAGTCCATTGCCTCGAAAGACTCATCTCCAAATGATGCGTTTGAGTTAGTGTTCACGTATTCCTTGTGACCTATATGTTAGGATAATTACGATTCTTGGTAATGATTCCTGTTTATGCTATGATTTGTTTTGCTGATACTCAGACATTTCGATAAAGACCGAACTGGCCGTCTCGACCATCAGGCTTTCAAATCCTGCCTCCGAGCTCTCGGTTACGATCTTCCAATGGTGGAAGAAGGGCAGAGAGATCCTGAATTTGAAACCATCCTTGACATGGTCGATCCAAACAGGTTTGTTGTCATGTTGTTCTGCTTCTGCTTTGTTGCCAATCTTCTGTTACTTTATGAGTAGTTAACGGAACCAAGCGAATTATACTAAACAGAAAAATGCTATATACAGTGAATCGGCGCAAAATATTCGAGTTCGAGTTAGATGTGGAAATTATAGTAATGTGTACAATGTTAATTTATAGGACAGAATGTTGCAGTTACTGTGCAGCATTATAATTACTGTTCGTTTGTTTCACATTGCGTGAATTAATTATTCAAGTGAACTGGGTATTTCTGTCTCTCTGCAGTTTTGTGCATTAATATGAAGTGTACCAGGAAGTTTCGGGTACAACAGTGGTTTAGAAATGTGTTCATGTCAAGAAATTTGTATGGCTTATATTAAACGTAAGTTACTTTCTGGTCTGTGTGCAGAGATGGTTTTGTTTCGCTACAAGAGTACATGGCATTTATGATAAGTCGTGAGACAGAGAATGTCCAGTCAGCACGAGAAGTGGAGGCAGCATTCCGAGCTCTAACAACAGGCGAAAAACCGTACATTACTGCCAACGAACTCTTCGCTGTAAGTTGTCTGATGTATTTGTTTGCTCTTGAAAGTCACTCGATTTGTGTATTACCGTATGAACTGTATTGCAGTGGAGGGTTGGACAGTTTCTGAGCAGCGATAATTGTCCAGAGGAGATTATTATTGCCTTTGCTAGGATTAGTTTTTTGTCTTTAATATTTTGCTCTTTTTTTATGCCTTTGTCACGTGTCGGTAAGGGCATTATGTTTTTGGACTGTTTGTACGCTGCATTCGTCCATCCGTTCATTCATCCAGACAGATATTGTTATCACAATATCTCCTGAACGGATTGGGCAGGAAATCCATAGCTGAATCTGTTGAACATTTTACTGAATTATATGTCCAGTCGTTTTAACACAATATCAGTCCATCACAGGTAGTCAAGGCAACAGCGAGCCTACAGCAGTGTTGTGTGTATTACTGAGTCTGTACTTGCTGAAGCACATCGGTATAGATACCTGTGTGAACAAAGTGATGCTAAACTTTATGTTTTACAGTAACATTGTCAATTCTCTATATCAATCGATTTTAGCCATTTTTAGGTCGACTCTTCGACATGTTCCCCTTGCCCGTGTGCCCAACATACATGCAGACAGACACACACACATGCACAGACCATGCTACATGTGGCATCGGTGGCAATAGGCAGCATTTTTTTTGCACTGTATGCACTATGCGGGCAATGCAGCTTATTACAGTTACCCAAGTGCTTTATATTATTATTATTATTCTACAAACCCAGTGCAAAGTAGCAACAGACAACTGTAATTGGTTAACTATACTGGTCAGGTTATTGCCAGCACATTAAACTGCCACAAGTGTCCTGCATTATTATCATATAAGGAGATAACTCGGGTTGTAAGGTTATTGGATTTAACTCGCCACATTTAGGTCGACTGTTGTGAGTCGACTTAATAAAGTGGGTCTCAAATATCCATCCATCGGTACATACGTCCGTCCACAAAAGGTTCCTTCGATTTTAATGAAATTTGGCATGTATGTAGAGGTCGATGAGTGATGCACGATGGTGTGCAGTATGACCAGATCCAAGGGCAAGGTCACGAGCCTGTGGAAGTTGGAAATCCATTTTCATAAGCTATCTCCTTCACCATTTACAATGGGAGCTGGTAACTGACCACTGATTCTTAAACTAGGGCACAATATCTATATGGCTGGATTTTTGATACTTGTCTTAGTTTTTGTAAAGTAAAAAGTAAGTAAGTAAACAGTGTATAGCAGTTTAGCATCAACTTAGCTCTTCACCGCTACAGGAAATTCACATCCTATATGTTATCACACAGTGTTACCTGCCACGCGACAGAGGTGAGAATCCCGCCTTTACCCCTAGCCGAAGCAGGTACTCGATTTAGCGACCCCTGGAGGGATGCAAGGCTGAGTTGACTATGTAACGTGAAAGCACACCGGCTGGGAATTGAACCCGCGACCTGTAAATCGCAAGTCCAATGCCCTACCGCTAAGCCACCACGCAACACCAACTTTGTGTCACATGACTTTGAACTTGGCACGAACGTCACTTGTGAAGAGTCGTCCGTCAGTCCCGTACGAGGCTAATTTTGTTTATGCTGTGTTTCGTTGATGAATTCATCGACTTGCATACATCACAACAATAAACTACAATTCCAGGAAACAATAAAATCCACATTTTATCTTAACTAAGAGCAACTACAAGTCGACACTGAGTGATGATGTAATGACCGATGGATGCAGTAACCTGATGTCTCTGGTTATCAGCTTGGAGCCTCATATGTTTAACGATTACTGTCAACTGCAAACAGTGACAACTTAACTTGGTTATTGGAACACAGCTACCGGATACATTTGCCAGGCAGTTCCCGTTCTTTGCTATCTGATAGATTTTGATGCCCTAAGTACATTGCATGTGTTACACGCCAGCGCATGATAACTCAAGTTATCAGGTTACTGCACTGAATCCTTCAGTTGATGTGAGTTATTGTGAAAATGAAGTTGGTACAATGGTGCAGTTCTTTTGAGTCAATGCGTAATGAAGCATTACATGGCATGTGGCAGAACTTGACGAAGGAGCAGGCAGAATACTGTACATCACGGATGAAGTCGTACCAGGACTCGTCTGGACGAACCGTACTCGATGCATATGACTACGTCACGTTTACCAACGACTTATTCATCAACTAAAATTGTTCGTGATATAACCGTGATTCATTTCAACATACTATGACATTTATTGCATGCTGCAGTGAAGTAATTAAGCTGTTTGATTGTAGTCCTCTTATGGCATTTAGTTTTCTTTCAGTATGGTTCTAGTTACCGTTTGCTTCGTAGTGACTGTTTTTACCATTTTAAAGTGTGTCTGAACTTGTAATAGACGTTGAAAGTGGAATTTATTGGTAACTTGTTGCAATGCTGTACGTTCATAACTTTCATGTTCCGTTTTTCAATGTGCTGACAAGTTAACTCCCTCACTAAGCTGTTATTTCTATTTTTTCAAGGTATATTCTAGTTTTGATATCAGTTTTTTTAAGGAAATTTTAAAATTAATTACAGTAAAAATACAGATGTTGCTCTCTAATCATCTAATACTTATTACATTTAATATTTAATTTCAATATTTGTAATATAGCTCTACCTTTAAGGTGCGATGTGACCTACACTGTGTTGAAAACGGCGTTAAACTCCAGCCGACCAACCTCTAATGAGCTGTGCCGTTTCTGCAGTGCTAATGGGATTTAAAGCTTTGGAGAAATAACTACATGCTGTTGTGTTTGGTGTTGTAAATTCAAGGCAACCGTGGATACATGATGTTTGTTTCTAGCAATTCTGCTTCGGTGTCATTTCCCACATTACTGGAGCATTTGCAATGAAATTGTCAGCTCGTGCTACCATTCCCATCATTGTGCTTCTGCTTCCTGTGTCTGTGTTCGTAGTAGATGGCTGCTTGCATTTCTCATAGTCATTAACGTAATAATAACTGTACTAAAACGTGATGTTACAGTGTAGCTCTTAGAATGCTGTGCATCATGTTATTCTGCTTTGTTCATGGTAGATTGCTGATTAAATATGATGTTCCGTGTTTCAGTGGTTATTGCATTTAACAGTTAATATCTTGAAACATCAACCTGACCTGACAGAATCTACAGATTGCAGTCATTCTCAGCATGAGTAATGTTCCCACACTAACATTAAGGAATTCTTCCATCGGTCGACTAGCAAAAAACAACTGTGTTATAATGTCGCGTTTTCCAGTACAGCGTTTTCAGTCGCCCCGGGGGATCGCCCATTGTACACGTGGTCACATTAGTACACGACGTAAGAAATGACTAGTAATAATTTGTTTAAATAAAAGTTATTTCTGCAGTTAACTTTCGCCCGTCACTGGCACACATGTGCACCAGCAGCAGCAATCGAATCACGTTATTATCGTCAGCCATTTTCTTGAATACATTTAGCATATATTACTTAGCATACGTTTACAACACGCAAGAACCCGCCTCACACGCACAGAACCAGTTGCTACCTAACCTACGTTCGTGACACTTAGTAGATTTCTTAGATAATCTTCTTAATTGCTGATGAGATGCGGATGAGGGTACACAGAGAGTGAGTTAACGGCGCGTAATGACGTTCGCCTGCTACAATGAACACCTAGGAAACACGAGCCCGTGCTCGTCAGTCGTTGAGAACATGTTCATCATCGACACCGTTTATTTGTTCAAAGACAACAAAAAGTACCGGGAAAACAGTAAAAAGGTAAATGCTTCCCATACTCGTTACCGTGCGTTGGGCCCGGAGCTGATCCCGGTGTAAAGGCAGTCAGCCCGCAAGTGACTATAAGTCATCCACCTACGGTGGGCTGCCATTATTTTCCACCAGGCAGGTTACCTTCCCGGCCGCAGAGCATCACCGCCCCTTGGCCGGTACCAAGTTATACTGCTTGGTGACAGAGGCACATGTGAACAACTTGCCCAAGGTTGTTACGCAGCTTGCCCG
>Ga0209780_1004111_pt1 | contig 11112 bp, 6 predicted proteins | sample WorMetexBAHAMAS2_FD_187384 | JGI IMG/M metagenome (GOLD analysis project Ga0209780, IMG submission 187384) | Marine gutless worms symbiont microbial communities from Max Planck institute for Marine Microbiology, Germany - Inanidrilus exumae... | ecosystem: Host-associated > Annelida > Digestive...
GGTTCGAAGACGCACTTCTGAATAGCTGGTCGTATGTGTTGCGCGAAGTGCTGTCCCAGCTCTTTTGCTGTCTTTTGCCGTCTTTAGTCTTGTCTTTAGTTGTATTTAGCCATCTTTAGTCGTCTTTAGCTGTCTTTAGTCATCTTTAGCCGTCTTTAGCATAATTACACGGACCGACTACTGCTAGTATATTCTGTTCGGTTTCAATCGATAGCAAACACTAACAGACACTAACAGACCGTAATGTAACACCATGGATTTCGATATTCAGGCAGTTGGATTTCGTAGATTGTGTGGATTTCGTGGATGTCGATTTGTAGGCAGACCGTACAGTAACAGCCGAAAAACCTAGTTTCCACAAAACCAGGATAGAAACATACCGTCGAACTGATGTCGCTGAGGTAAATAAGTGCTCGTTGTGGGTCGAACATTGTTTATATTTTGTACGTTATACGGTGACGCAGGGGACCATTCAGTGTTAGCGGCCTGAAAACCAGAATACTGCGCCTGATCCATCATCTATAGCAAAAAGATCGATGCGTAACATGTATACATTAAAATCATTCCGTCAACACTGATGACACTCGTTGTCTACTAGTCGTGTACAATTGACAAACGTTATTAATCACAAATAATCATCAATGTTGTCACATAGCCGGAAATCAGTCGCTGCACATGCGTACTGGTCATACGTGGCAACGGCGTTGTATAAAGCACAGGACATTAGGACCAAGAATACTAATTATTTACTATTCTTGATTAGGACGATTGTTGATTGGTAAGAACCGTACTATCTTCTTGGCTTTCTGAAATCTGGGTGGTTCTCGACAGTTCTCACGGTCACCATGGTTAGGTTTTTAGCGAACGTGAACTCACGTTCATATATGCTATCGCCCGTCCGTCTGTCTGTCTGTCTGTAACGTTGGTGCACCCTACTCAGCCGGTTGAAATTTTCGGCAATTTTTCTTCGCCGTCTGGTGCCTTGGCCATCCATTAATATCCACAGAAAATTTTACGGAGATCGTCCCAGGGGAACCCGTCCGTCGGGGGGGTTTAAACGCAAGAGGGGTTACCAAATATAGCGATTTTTGACATTTGGAATGCTATAACTCCGAAATGGTGCAAGATAGGAGTTAAGTTAGTATTAATCACTAATAGGAAGTCGTATATGAGCTTTCGATCGATACCAAAATCGGTGACCTTGAATGACCTTGAACGGCGAAATGGCCCTTATTATGCCTTATTATACCGAATTTGGTAATTTCAGATGCGTATTGCGTAAAAGTGGTTGACAAAGCCATAAATATGGCCAATTTACGATTACTGTGTTTAGTAGTAAACGTCTGCAGAGGGACCACGCGACGCGCGACAAGGCATACATATCCTATAACTGGAAGGTGGAAATTCTGTAGTAGATTCATGAATTCAAGACTTAATGCGCAGTATTTGTCCAGCTCTAGCTATACACTAATGGCTCGTTGGAAAGCACGTAATCGACTTCCTATTTGTGCTAATTGAACTTTTTTCGCTAGCACTCACGGTTGAGGCGCTATGAGCAGATATTGGTCAAAATTTTGGTGTTCAAAAGGGGGGTGGGTCACTTTGAGCGCAAATATCAGGGGAAGCTAGGGGTCATCCACCAATGACTTTTGGCATCAGAAAACTAGAGTCCCTGGGCTATCACGTAAAGTTGTTTGCGTCATGTCATCCTACCTTTAGTCGTCTTGATACAATACTGGCGTGTGACACACAGACAGACAGACACACGACGACGGTTAATACCCGCGCAGAGCTAGCGCCGCGTGGGTAAAAATTCTCCTTTAGAGCAACACTTTAACACTTTGGGGACTTGGTGGTAAGCCACAGGGTTTACCTATGGCACGATGGAAAGCGCAATGTCGACTTACCATTAGCGATAATTGAACTTTTTCGCTAGCTCTCACAGCTGCGGCACTATTAAGCGAAATGAAGTCGAAATTGACGTTTTCTGAAGGTGTGGCGGGTCAGTGGGTCACTGAGCACAAATTTTAGGTAGTTGTGGACGTCGCCCGCAATCCATGTTGGGCCGTTAGAGGAATGATGTAGGGCTATAGCAGAACTACAACGTTGCCGCTGAAAGTTTTAACACCCGACGTCACAGAAGTTGCATTTTACGGGCAAAAACAGCAAAATCGTGTTTTGTGCCACCCTTTGAAGGACTCAGGGTTAACGTAACGACTTCCTATTACTGCTAATTTTCTTTTTTCGCCAGCGTTCACGGCTATATGAGCGGATATTGGTTGAAATTGTGGTGTTCAAAAGGGTGTGAGTCACTTTTGAGCACAAATTTCAGGGGGAGGGGGTCATCCACCGACTCTTGGCGTCAGAAAACTAGTCCGTGGGCTATCACGTGGCGTTGTTTCCGTCATCCTACGTGTAGCCGTTTTGATACAATACCAGCGTGTGACAGACACACGACGACAGACAATAGCCTACCGGCACATCGATAGCGCCGCACAGGTAAAAAATTTAATACGTATTCATTCTTGGGTTAGATAACTGAAAAAGAAATATAGCAATAGCAGCAGATTTGGATTGAATAAATCGAAATTTGAACATGTATTTGAAATATGGAATATTAAACATTACAAATCTGACATAAATATATATACACCCTTGTTTAAATGCACAAGTTGCTGACAAGATTGTGAGCACAATGTTTAGCTTTTACCAAGTTCTCTCTTCAGAACGGCATCAAATGCATCACCATTAGAAATCTGGGATACGTTCATGCTGATAAAAATTTGTTTGGCTAGCAGTTTAAATTTACACTTCATTCTGCTGTTTATTTGTTAGTTATTCAAATGGAACTTCAGCAAAATTATATAAAATTGAGACATCTATTGCTATTGCACTTTTGGAAGTAACACTTCCATATATTCTCAACTGAAGGTTACATAGCACTCTCTCTGCAGGCATACCCTGATTACAACTGCCAAAGCCTGACTACTAGTCTGAAAATCTAATGGCAAACAATGAAGTACACTGCATGCAATACTGCGTGCGACAATAATTGGCAATCAACAAATAACTACCAAACAGCAGATTCTATAATCAGCAACATACAATACAGACTTGATTCAGATGTTATCCAACCTAATAGTCAAAAGTGAACAATCATGTACAACTAAAATGCCATATGAAACTTGAAACCAAAACAACATGTTCATAACAACATGATTACGTATGTCATTGGTCCACAGTATGAAATGAATGCATAGTCTGTTACGAAAATGAACACAAACACAAATGCAAAACATCAAATAATGTTACTACCTATTAGCAACAAAATACACTAAATAAAGACAATGTGGCACTGTATAATGTTTCACTTGCTGTGTATGCAGTACAGGTATGTAAAACATGAAAAAGTGACTAAGCAACTGAAGCTTAAGAGATTGTGCAGATGCGTTGTTTGCAACGTAATCAGCCATAATTTAAAAAAAACTAAACTACAGCTCACAGCATAAATTATAACAAACACAGCAAAACTACTCATCATGCATTGCTTGAATCTACATCAGCACTGTACTGAGCATTAACTAAACTACACAGCCACATGCCAGATCTAGGTGTTATCTAGACACTCGTGAACAAGGTCATTGTGGACGAATTATATCTTTGGTGCAAAGCTATTTGGCTGCCTCGACTAGAACAACTGGCTCACTACCGAGCACAACAGCATCATGATCGATGCCTTCTGGGATGTTGATGATGTTGCCTGGCGTGAGAACTACTTCCTTGCCAAACATGCCAACCTGCAGTCTGCCGGAAATGACAGCATCCTTGCGTGGCTCATTATGAGCATGCTCGTGCATGACAGTGCCTGGGTCATACTTCTCCACCAGACAGCGATAGCCACGTGACTGCAGCACAGAAGAGACATTCTCAGCCGACAGAGGACCAGCAGCTGACTTGTCCCACTTTTCCACTATCATGTCACCTTTTACTGCATCGAGGGCAACAACAGGTGCTGGTCCAATGACAGCGGTGTTGTGGTCAATGCCAATTGGAACACAGATTGTGTCTCCAGCCTGCAGTGTCACCTGTATGCAACACATCGATGACTACACTCAAAGTCAACTTCAAAACATTCAATTAATGGATAACGAAATTCACAACTATGCTGTGAAGTAGCACAGTACTGCTTACAGTGTTTTGACTGACTGAGTAGTTAAGGTTTTACACCATACTAGACACAAAATAGGTCATTTTGGAGACGTCATCCCAGCAAAGCAAACATGCCTCCATATAACAAAATATACAACAGCATATAATGAACACAAATAAGAAGCTCAGCTATCGCTGAGAGACCAGCGCAACGCTGTGTATCAGTTGAAATGTTGTTCTATTCTTGTACGAACAATGCCAACAAATTGCGTGTATATATACACACACGATTTGGCCTACTACCATGCTTTATTCTGCTACATGCGTAGTTTTGTACACGCAGCAGTGCAGTATACAACCAACCATCTTGATTATCAGTGTCCAAGTGAAGATTATCCTTATTCATCCAACTCAACTGGCGCAGTTCTGCTCTGGACGTCTTGTAATTTAACAAGTAATGGAGAATCTGGTTTTCGATACATGTATATAATAGTATAAGAACTAGACGGGTTCCAGTGTATCTGGGGACTCACTGCAATATAGGCCAAAGAGAGCATTTCCCACGGGCGTACTTGACAGGCGACACATGAAGTTTTACTTATTTACTGATGCAACGTTGTACAGCATGCCATGCCCACATCAGTTTGTTTACTTTTGCATCATGACTCAGCATAAAGTAGATGGCAGCAATCGCCTAATTTTTTTCCATGGGCTTATGGCACCCAAACCGTACATCCCTCACCAAAACTCACCCACAAAAGGCACATCCTCAGGCAAACTGCAAAAGACTCATACACCGTAAATCCTCTTCGCCTTTACCAAATTCCTCTACTTTAGTTATCTCTCTCGCCGACAGCTTTGCTTCCTTCTTCACAGACAAAATATATTGAACCTCCATCTGTCTCTCTCTAGCAACCCCACCACATCATCTCCACACTCACCCTCTTCTCCTACAACACCTCCTGATTTCTACTCTTTTACACCTGCTTCTGAATCTGAAATCCTCAAGGTTCTGTCTAACTGTCCTAACAAGCAATCTGATTCTGATCCTATCCCCACTTGGCTTCTCAAGGAATGCGCATCTGTCCCTACAATCACTAACATCGTCATCTTCTCTCTCACCTCTGGTCAGTTTAACCCCATTCTCAAAGTATCTGTTATTCTCCACTAGCATCACGTGCCTAATTGTCAATTTCTCGCTCACTTCTGGTCAGTTCCACTCCATCTTCAAAGATGTGTCATTTGCTCAACTTCTTAAGAAGTCTACCTTAGATAAAGATATAAATTGTTGGTTGGCTTACTTAACTTCCCTAATTACTTACTTTCTTCCTTACTTATTAAAATATTTACTTCTTCAAAAATAGGCCTGTTCCATTTCCAGGCCGGAGGTTGTCAGGTGACCAAAAGTGGCTTTAGTTTATTTGTGTGTTGTAGTATATTTTGTTATGGATGCATGCTTGCTCTTTTTGTGTTTGATTTAGTTTTTAAGTTTTAAGTACTAAGCCAAGAGATTGGCTGCGAAGAACCTCTTCAAAATGACCTATTTTGTGTCGAACTGGACATAAAACCTTAACTCAATCAATTTGTGCTAAATCCCACCGCATTATCACCTCCTTACCAACAAAGTACTAAATCCTCACCAATCTGCCTACTGTAAACACCATTCAACCAAAACTGCTCCCTGTATATTCATGATCATTTCATCATTGCAACAGGTTCATAAAAAGTATAATGTCTTTGCCTTCTTGACCTCTCTGCCACCTTTGACCATAACATGTTCATCACTCACCTCTCATTTTAGTTTGGAATCCATGGCTCTGTTCTCAACTGGTAGCAGTTAAATGTGATAACATCCTCTCGTTCTTGCGTACTTCCTCCTGTGGTGTTCCCCAAGGCAATGTTCTCGGCACTCTACTTTTCATCATGTAAACTAATGTACATAATGTACTCTCATCTCTTCCTTTTCCCCTGACCACCACCTTTATGCAGATGGCATTCAGCTCTTCTCCTTCCATCCACCCAACTTTGACTCGAGCACAACTCACCTTCAAAATGTTCTTGAACAGACCTCTTCCTGGATGATCATAATCTCATAACTCCTAACTCATCTAAACTGAATTCCTGCTTATTGGACTCAAAAACAACTTGCCACAATACACAACTCCTCACTAAGCACCTCCCCCCTCTCTGCTTGCAATCTCAGCTTCATGTTTGACAAACATCGGGCCTTTTCAGACCAAATTACATCTCTCTCCAAAGCCTGATACTACCATATTCGTCAACTCGGCCATATCCAGCAATACCTCAATTCGTCAACTGCCTGTACCATTGGCACCTCCACTGTTCACTCCAATCTTGATTACTGTAATTCTTTTTACTAAAAGCACCTTAAGTCTCAACAAACCCATCTACAGCAGATTCAGAACTCTCTTGCTCTTTCTGTTGTTAAAGCTCTTAAGTCTGATCATATAAGACTGGCTCAAAATTACTGAACGCATCAAATGCAAGCTCCTCTCACTTACTTACAAAGTCCTCACCACCGCTGTAACCTCCATATCTTGATAACCTCATCCTTGCAGCACACAACCACCATCATCCTTGCTTAAAATTACTGATCCCTCCTTATGTTATGTTCACCTCGTCTCTGGAATAAACTCCCTTAGTCTCTTCGTCAATATCATACCTTTACCAGTTTCTCTATTCCTGACTCAGCTGTTTCTGCATCTATCACATCTTCATCTTCTGACTCACCACTCAGCTCATCCATAACTCCCTAACTCCCAGCTTAAAACCTAATGCTTCACAAATCCTTCCCCATAGTTTCACTTCCTCCTCGCAGACTGCCTTCACAGACTATCACTTGGACCATTTCTTCTTCTTTTTGTTCTTTAGTTTCTTCCTTCTTTTTCCATTTTTGGTGCCGTGCTCTAGCTTAAGCCGGTCCTTTCGTCAGCTTAGGAGTGCATGTAAGTATATCATCTCGTATCATAAACTGGGCACGATATAGAATAGCCTCAAACTAGGCTACACTGCCCTCACTTGAGGTTGCACCAATAACGATAGTGACATATTTCCTCCTGTGACCTTGACCCATGACCTAGAAATATGACTAAGACAGGGTCAAATGATCCATCACACCAAAATTCTATGCGGATGCCAAAGGTGATTTTGTGCAAAAGTTATTGTACACAGCATGATCACAAGTTCTATGCGATACGATGCGATACAATAGTAAATGTTTAATACATGCCAAAAAGCTGACAGCCAGAGAGTACAGTCTACTGCATTGAAACAATAGAGAACAGCTAAAGATTTATGGCAGAAAATCTAGTACAGTCCATGAACAATAAACCATATATGCACATTCTTACCTCTTTTCCAATCATAGAGAATTTAAGTTGTCCACTGAGAATGGCCTCCTTGCGATGCTCCGTGTGGGCATGATCATGAAGAACACTGCCAGAAGGATAAGTGTTTCGCTTGTAATGGTAGCCACGTGTTTTCAGCTTGCGTCCCAAGTTCTCCTCATTCAACACCCCATCAACTGATGGATTCCACGGATCCACCATCAGGATTCCCAGAATACCTTCAAATATTGATGCTGGTTCATTACCAATTACCTACATAACAGCAAAACCAGCTCAGCTACCAGAGATGATGCGATGTGCTACGTTAGTAAATTTGTGCTATGTTTCACGAGGTATGAAAGTTTAAAACAGCAAAAGTGACAACTGAGGTTATTCCAGAGCACTGGCAACAGTACCAATCGATAGGCCACGTACAATTTACGACTCCTCTGTATCAATCAGCACACATTTAAAGCGCCTAACTTCACCAATTCCAAAGATAGGATTTTTGCCAAAATTTTTAAAAACAGGTCACGTGACCATGACCATGCACATTAGGGCATAATCTGTCATATATTCTACCCGTATATAAAATTTGGCGACTCTCGCTTCAGCCGTTCCAGAGATATGATTGCGGACATCGAAACTGAAAATGGGTCATGCGACAATGAAAATGTCCATTTCAGGGGTGCCTTGTCCCATAGGGTAGAATTTGATACATTCTACCTGTGTGCAAAATCTGACGATTCTAGCTCAAGCCATTCCAGAGATATCATTGGGGACACCCAAAATTTAAAGCGTATCACGTGACCATGACCACGACACTTTAAGAGCGATTTATCATCCATATGCTGGGACTTGACATAGCCTGTGTACAAAATTTGACCACTATAGCTTCATCCGTTCCAGAGATACATGGTTTGTGCCCACCAAAATTATGATTCCGCCTCTAATTCCAGTTTTTTTGCTTGGACTAATCGGCACGTTCATTTTGTACTGAATTTGTAAATTTCAATGGTTCACATCATCACGTGGCCGGACCATGCTCATTTCAGACATGATTTGTCATCCACGGGCGCCGGGCTAGTACTTGCTATGATAAACCTACTTACCAAATTTGAAGTCTCTATCTCCATCCACTACGACGATATGAAACGCAATACAAAATGTCAAAAATGGGGTGGTTTGGGGTAGTAAGGTGTCACTCAAGGTCACTGGAAATAGCACCATTCAATGAAGTGCATACAAATTCCTATTAGCCTTCCATAGTAACTGTGTCCCTATTTGGCACCGTTTCTGAGATACAGCGAGATACTGGTAAAAATCGCCGACTGTAAACTAACCCACCTCTATTTGGTGCCCCCGTTTGGGGTGACCCTGTCGGAATTTAGTCCGGATCTTTAGCGTCAGAAAACTAGAGTCCCTGGCATGGCGTTTCGGTACAATACCAGCGTGTGACAGACAGACGGACGCATGATGACAGCATGCACTGCACTAGCATAGCACTGCGTGGTAAAAATCAAACTGGGAAGCACTCACCATCCACTTTAGCAACATTTTAGTCAACTGTCAATTTTTGGCTGGCTGTTACTTATTTACAATTTCAAAATCAGGTCTGTTTCCATATACACTGTAGTTTGCCATCCCATTTCCAACAGTTGCTGAGCTTATTATTCAGACCAAAGCTGAACACTGGATTACTTTATGGCATTTTTAAGACTTCCAGCTGCCGTAACTCTGCAATGATTACAGAACTTGGTAAATTCACTACCATGTGATCCCTCTACAGGATGTCTAGTTTCCAATTTTACCGTTGGAATCAATTGAAAGTCATTCCACTGGCCTGTACACTCCGTACAAGAAACGTGCTTCGGTGCAATATGGAGTTGTTGTTTCTGCAGATTAATAATAGTAGGTGATGTACAGCCCATCGATTAGCTGCAATTGCGATTACCTAGTATTAGTATGACCTTCAAAGTCATTTACCTCTTGAATGCGTTTTCAAATGTGTTTTTGTACAGCTGTGCTGCAGTTAACAAGATTTTAACTGACACAGTGTATCGTGTGGTCCCTCTGCGATAGCTGAGCTTCTCGTTAACATAAACTGCAAAAACTGCAGTATTTCTCTTTTTCTGCAGCAGAAAAAAACCTCATGTACTTACAACTACCAGACTTGTGAAGTTGTGAGAAAACTACAAACTAAAAAACACAAGTGCAGACAAAAGCTGCACCTGACAACTGATGTAGGCACTGCCACACAGCAAACAGTAAGATGCAAAATGCACAAAAACACCCAAAATGACACTGCATCAAAATATCGATAATTCAGAACAGAAGTGTCACTGACCTCGTGAGTATGGTCTATGCCAACAGGAATTTCAATCATGTCCCCAGCATTAAGAATAATCTCTTGACCAAACATAATGACTTTCAAACAGCCAGAGAGAAGAGCATCCATGCGTGGCTCCAGATGAGAATGTTCATTATGAACAGTGCCAGGTGCAAGACTCGTTGGTGTTGGATCATATCCTCGAGATCGCAGTTTGTGTGCAAGAGTATCTGCAGACAGCTTACCATCAATGACTTCATTCCAGTGAATACAATGGATTTGGCCCTTCTCACCCTCCAGTACTATTACTGGTTCATCTCCCAATACAGAAGCACTATGATCAATACCTGCTGGAATATCCAGAATATCTCCAGGTTCCAGGACTGCCTCCTTATCTTGCATTCTGACCTTAAAACGACCAGAAATAACTGCATCTTTTGTCTGATTATCATGTGAATGCTCATGAAAAACAGTTCCAGGTGCATATTGTTGCTCCGCAAAGTGATAGCCCATGGATTTCAACTTCTTGGCAACATTTTCCAATGTCAGCGGACCATCTGCTTGCACTTTCCAATGTGAAACATTTAGATCCACAACTGCTGATTCAAACATGATGCAAGGTTCAGAGCCCACTACACGCACACCATGCTGAACTCCAGTTGGTATTTCCACCATGTCACCGGGCCCAAGCTGTGCCTCTTTGCCAAACATTGACACAACAAGTTGGCCTGACACGACAGCATCTCGGGTAGGCTCGCGGTGGGCGTGGTCACTCAGGACGCTACCAGGACCATAGATTTGCTTCATGTAAGTAAAACCATATGAGGCTAACTTACGACCCATGGTTTCTACTGACAGCTGCCCATCACGTTCTGGATTCCAATGCTCAACATGGATTTCCGTAATTGCTCCTTCAAGAATTTCTACTGGCATATTTCCAACCACAGCTTCACGGTGATCCATGCCAACTGGTACATCAAGAATGTCGCCAGCCTTAAGAGTGGTCTCTGAATTTCCCATGTTTATTTTCAACTCACCTGCTAGTACAGCACATTTTCGAGGTTCTGCATGTGCGTGTTCCTGAAGGACAGTGCCAGCTTCATATGTATGTTGCAGAAACTGATAACCTTTACTACGCAGTTTCTGACCAATGTTCTCTGCTGTCACCGCACCATCCTTCTTTGCATCCCATTTTGTAACTTTTATGGAAGTCATTTTCCCACCACTAACAGCAATGTTCCTGGTAATAACAAATATAAGCATATGAACTAAGTTACACAAACATGC